>JAABUR0100001264.1_pt1 | contig 46592 bp, 42 predicted proteins | sample 5560091 | NCBI WGS metagenome assembly JAABUR01 (sample SAMN10711879, study PRJNA513375) | rock metagenome | isolation source: Antarctica rocks | place: Antarctica: Victoria Land, University Valley sud | reverse complement strand
TACATCACAGAGCGCCACTCGTAAGCTTCCTGCCCGAATAGTGATATCAATCCCCCGACTCTCGAGGAAGCCAAAGCGCGAGTGCTCTTGCTTTGTGCGTTGGGAAAGGGGATATAGCGGAGGGATACCGACAGATAAGAGTGTAAAGAGCTTGTCTTAACGAACTTAATTCAGACACACGTACCCTCCACCCCAAACGCCCTTCAAGCATACTCCAGCTCCACATCCCTCCTCACAAAGATCCGCCCAAGCGGCACCTCATCCCCCTCGGTACCTTTCGCCGTATTGTACGACAGCACTGCAGCGCTATAAGCCTCTCCGGGGCGGGAGCGATCATCGCGCAGCTGCACGAAACTCCTCTCGCTGGTTTTCCTGCGCGACCACCGTTTCGGCACGGCGTGGCTGTTGCTTGGGTCGGATTTGCTGGGTGGGGTGAAGAAGCTTACGAGTTTCTTGAAGAGGTAGACCATGCTTGGGAGGCAGGCGCTGACGATGCCGATGCTTGGTTCGACGGAGGACCACATGGAGGGGAAGGTGTAGTTCCCTGTTAGGTCGGTTAGGGATGGGCTTTTTGATTGAGGGGATCGTTGGTCGAGCTTGGCTTACAGGTAACGTCTTTGTCTGTGTTTCCACCCAAGTGGACGAACGTGGTCAGGCGGACGATGGACATTACTACCACGCTGCGATCCATAATAAGTAAAACCTCGTGCGCCCGTGTTGGAACTCGAGGCTTACAAGCCGCCAAGGAAGAAGATAACGATCAATGCAACTTTTTGAGACCTGGGCACCTGTAATTTCCACAGTGAAGGCAATGGCAGTAACAGTATGATCCCATCGGTGATAGAGTTGGGTATCGCTTGTCCAAAGTAATAGGCGTGAAGGTTGATGCACTTGCCCGGTATGCTGGGATTCCACGACTTGCGGATCGGTATACACTGAAGGGCCGACGTAAAGGTCATCGAGACTCCCCAGCCCACGACCAAGAAAGTGACTATCCATAGCGCTTGCTTGAAGCGATGTCCGGGAAATATGCGCCGGTAGAACAGGAGGACTGACAATTTGACCAGTGCGAAGCCGACTATGTACAATATCTCCTCTGGGTAGAGAACGGCGAAGAAGTAGGCTGATCCCTCAGGAACGGCTGTTGCATGTTTTCCAAGACCGTGAGCAGCATCTAGAGGGGTGGTCAATCGGGTGAACATCAATTTTTGGAGGCAAATACTGTACATACGAATAAAGAGACAAACGTTGACACCAATGATCAAGGGCTACATATAGCATATCAGACATTATCTGGCCTCGAATCCGATGGGCTTTGACGTACCAATGCGCCTAAAATTAGCCAATCATCCCACCAAAACCCGGCTTTCGATAAATATCGCGAAAGAAATCTAACAGCTACAGCAGTAGTTTCTAGAACGATCAAAGTAAGAGCGACGGTACTCAAAGTATGCGAATTGTCCTCTGTCAGTGTTTGGGCGGCATTTAACTCCATGGGATGATTATAGGTTTGAAGAAACGGAACTCCGCAAAACCGTAAAGGTCTCTAACGGTGATCAGGCTGAGCAAAAAACTGCACCAAGCGAAAGAGACGAAAATGGTAACTCAAAGTCTCATGGGGTCCGCATTGACGTGAGAGATATAGCCTGGCCTCAGTTGAAAAGAAAAGTTCGTGCCGTTGATATTTTACTTCAATTCAACGCAGATAGAAGACGATCCTGCATGGCGTGAGTAAATGTTCGATCAGAAGATGAGGATTGTGTTACACGATGACTTGATCTTCGACCCCACTTTAAGGCGAAGCTGCAGGAACTTCCATGTGGCACGTTCGGAGGGATCCAGAATATCAAGAAGATCAGCATACTTCTCAGCTGGAGATGTATAGCCTATGGGGAAGCAAGAGAATTGTACACCAATGAAGGAACACAAGGGCCGTAAGACGCACGTCGTGTTGTACATGAATAACTTTGCGATTGTATGGTTAATCTCTACATAAAGCAGAAAGACAACCCACCGCTCATTGAAAGATGTGGAGGAAATGGAAGACGCCTCGTAGGATTTAGGGCATTCGAATACAGCGGGCCAAAAAGTTCTAGCGACACTGTGAAGTCTGTCTTGTACTCTGAACTCTAACGATACCTCAGTACGTCTATTGTAGCCTGTCCACAGGATACCCACGGATGTCATGCGTCAGGCTGAGATGCGCCCCGGTAGCCTTAATTCGGACATGTGTTGCGAGTTTGGTCCTAGCTTAATGCAGGCAAAACCAGCGCTGAGTAATACCACGAGCGTGGGATTGGTACTGTACAGAGGTATGTTCATGTCACACCCGAAGAAAGCAGATAACCCACTGAAAATCTTATCTAACACTCGTATCTTCGAACCTTGGTTCTTTTCTTGATCGCTCAATACCCTCATCTGAAAGATCAAGGAGGGCGTTGGGAAAGAAAGGAACCATGAGCCTAACTATTGTGCAAGAGTTGCACCCTAGCAGACAATTATATCTGTGTTCAAGCGCGGCAGGTTTATAGAAAGCTAGGAGTGAAAGAGGGTACAAGAGTTAGCAATAAATTAGGTGTGGTTGATCCGAACCTCATCAGGATTGAGAAGCAGATCATAGCAGGCGATTGGCAAGGTGACGTTGTCGGCATGGGTAGCAGGCTCTTGGGTGTTGAGCTCTACTGGGTAGTATGAGTGTACCATCTCTGGTATCTCTCCTTCCACAAGGTGGACTAGGCGCTGATTTATACGCACTGAAGCATTTTTCGGCCGGGCGGGCATAAGTGGGCGTTCATGCGGTGCTTGGCAAAGGCCTCAATCAAAAGCCCATTGGGCTGGCTTCTCACTTGCGTGAGTAAGCACCCATGATGGAGTTAGCCAGAGCAAAAAGCGAAGTCCCACTTGAGTAGCTTCTCAATTGCGTGAGTGAGAGTCGATGTGAAGTTCAGCAAGGGGCACAAATCGAGATCCCACACGTAGGGCGTCTCAAATCGCGAGCGGCATTTTGCACAAGCCACCTGTCAGATTCGTGGAGGGCTAGGAGATTGTGGTCTGAATTGGAGTTTCCTATTTTTGTTTAATTTCGAAATGTAGAGCGCTCGACTTGCGAAGTCCAAGAAGCAGAGTCAGAGGACTTATGGCCTAAATCTTGGTCTGTAAGCTCAAGCTCTCATTGATTCTCGAGGTGCAAAAGTGTAGATCATTAGGGAAAGAAATCGATGCCATAGATTATCGGACGGAAAGCACTTAACACCGCTTGAGAAAAGGACAAATTTTCAACAATTATTCTCAAGTACCGCAGCGAATCTTCCGATCATCTCGATAAAGGAGTCAGCTATAACCAGAATAGAGAGGCTTACTAAAAAGAATTCGATCATAAACCACTGCGAATTTTCCTTTTCCAAATATTCAAAGCTTCAAAGTCATACGCGTCGACGATTCAGATCTTTTGGGAATCTCTCCCGAGGCTTTTCCTTTAAGAGCTCCCTTGTATTGCAATCTCGTTTCCAAACAAGACGTTGCATCCATGGTTCTTTCCAAAGCGGTCGTCTCCTGCTCGATAGAGGATTCTAAAGCAACTTTCCAGTTGACGCCGAAGCCACAATCTGATACTGCCAATTTGAAGACAGTAGAAAGCGGATATTGGAAAGCTATGCCGTGGCCAGAAAACTATGGAAGTAAATGTGTTCCCGGACAGGTAAATGGCATTGCAAGCGTAGATCATTAGGAAAGTGTTACAGAGTTCACTTAGTAATACACTAAGTATAGACTGGGAACGCTCCGCCGCAGTTGAAGTAGTTGAGCCGTCTGAAGGAGTTGGATCGATCGTAACAAATACGCGGTGTATTTCGTTGTGCTTATCACAAAGATAAGGGGCTTCTGTACAGCCCAGAAGTTGTTTCCGCTTTATTAGATACGGGTCCAGCAATGCTACACCTAGTAGTGCTTGTGTTTATTTGAAGGGTGCCAAAGAAGAAGAGCTTGTCATATAGTCGAGCATATCGGATAATCTCATTCAAGGAGAGTGTTAAGGTTACCCAGCAGCCGCCGTTGCTTTGGGACTTGACAATTTCAGGTTGGTAAATCCAGACTCCAAGAACTATTTCCAGGCTAGTTCTCGCCAACGAATTTAGACCAGGGTATGTTCCGCTATCATGAGTTATGTTAGATCAGTGTAGTGATGTGAACCAGGTTGATGTTGGGAGTCCATTGAATTGGGCGTGCATCCGCAGGTCAACTTGCCACCATGTCTCTTGTATGCTTCGTTCGAATGGCCTCCTGGACGGCAATTCTCCATGTGTTCTACTGAGCTCTTGGCCTTGACCCTTTGGCTATACCTAATTGTAAACAATTCTGAAGGACCAAGGTATAGCAATTGAGATGGAATTTAATTGCTGGACTTTGAAGATTTCGGCAGCAAACCACAATGAAAGATGATCTGAGAAGAGATCAGGAATTTAATTAGAAATACGAAGGCGAATGTTAACCTACCAATTATGGAAATTCGCGGGCTCTTTCATACCACTGATAGAAGTAGCCTGCCGATGGTTAAGCCAAGATCTAGAGATTGAGACATTGTATCCCTTTGAATCAGGACCTGTGGTTGAGCGGGTCTCGTCCATTGTGAGAGACGAAAGTCATCCAACAATGTTGTACATGCATCAGACGTAGCAGCTCAATGGACATTCCAAATGCACGACAGAATTTGAAGTCAGCAGAATTCATGTAAGACCTTTGTTTGACAAAATGGAAAGATGGAAGATAGAGTAGGTACCTTAGCAGACGGACTACATATTAGCGTCACTACCTAGGTACGACAATGGCCAGCCCTACCAGCTAGTCATCAGTAGCAGTGCTTTCCCAAGTATCCTTACGGCCTGCAGCTCCATTTACAAGTGCCAGCACATTCTCCGAGCAGTAGTACGGTATGTGGATGCCACTGCCCAGATCCAGAAGAATCTGGAGCTCAGTATGCGCGTACTACCCACGGATATAGAGTATTACATCAAAAGACAGTTGGTCACTGTGGCTTAGACCTCATTCTGCACGCTTTACTGGGAAATACAGTGGGCAAAATGTACAATATTGGGTCCTGGACGCCGAGGTCATGCGCCACAGAAGACGGATCGATATGGCTCAAGTCCTCCAATCCGTACGTACCTTCTTTCACCTTTGCATCCATTTGCAACCAAAGCTTTAAGTCTGCAAGAGATTTCAACCGGGAAATCTCAGGACTACCAAGTCTTTGAATGCCATTACAGTTCAGCCTTCATGTTCTTGTAAACATGGTCCTTCGAGGGACAGGACAGAATATGAATCTCTAATATGAACAACGGATCCTGCTAAATCATCCAACCAATGGACTCCAACATCCATTCCACCGATCATGAAATATCATGTCGGTCTCTTGTCATTTACGCCTACTAGACAACTGCGGATGAACTACTCTTCCCGGCGTATTGCTCACTGGCCTATTTTGACCACACTTAAACCCCTTGGTTGTTGTGAGGAACAACCCAGCCCATCCACCAAGGGTTACATTCTCGTCTGCTTAGTACCACTACTCCAACAGAAGCAAAACGGCTACTTGAAGACTAATTCCTTTCCTTTCCTACCTCTTGTCTTCGTACTCACCATTCATTATATCTGGAAAGCTCGTTCACTTTTGTCATTTGCCTTGCAGATATTATATTCCACCAACTATTGTTGAGATCGTTCTGCATAAGCCTACAGGGAGAGTGAGAGAAACAGTCTGCTGTTGATGTTTGATTTTCTGACAAAGGTATGTAATTGCCAGAAAGTAAGACAAGGCTCGAATCCTTCACTCGTTCTCTTTTGCATGATCAAAAGCCTTAAAAGCCGAGAAGCCTGTCTCATAATGCTGTAAGGCTATAAGATCTCGAAGCTGAGCCAGTAAATCCACGATAACCTTGTTTCATCTCCTTTTCTTCGATGACAATGCGGATTCGTTTCAATACCAAATGTTTCTGGTCGATGGAGCGAATTTGCCGCCTCTTGATCCCGAAACCAGCGATCCAACCATTGACCAAGATCTTGCCTTATTTCGTGAACTACAACGCAGGGGATGTTTCAAGGTTGAAGGGATGCGGCGCATGCGTTGGGAACGTAGAAGTTGGGGTGATTTCGGAACATATGAGCATTTGGCGATACGAGGAACACTCTGGTGTGTAGAGCACCAAAGGTGGTTCCGAATAGGGCCATGGGATCCCCATCGGCATATTACTTTCGAAGAAGTATATTGATTGGCGGACACAACCACGTACGAGCAAGAATTTTCTTAGAACACTACGAATGAGTCAGCATGCAACACCTCTCTTTCAAATAGATCTCTAACTCAAGATAAGTTTTTTTTCAATTTTCAAGATAAGATGTATGCAAAAAATATCAATGAGGTTTCCTTTTTCTTGAGTGCACTAACCATCTTGTACCCAGAAGCCTTCAAACTAAATCTACTCAGCAGACTATCGAGCGAGAATCCTGTCTATCAGATCATCAAATAACACAAACGTGAACACATGCAGAAACCATTGCAACGAACAAAACTTCTGCAAGGAAAGAGAAGTATTACTACAACTTGCGTGGCACCAATGAAGTTGACCCTGCTAGGCTTTTGTTTCTTCGTGCCGCAGTCCTTCGAGTTATAGACTCTGACTCGGGACCAAAGGAGAGAGAATAATTCAATGGCTGCAAAGGAGAGTGCAGGTGCCACGATTGAACAGTCGTCAGTCAATCAATGTCCGTACAAGATTCCTGAGGTTACTAAAGTCATCATTTCTATACAACGCTCATGTACACAAAAATCCACGTCGAACTTTTCGAACCATCGATCCTTCAACGTAAACCTCTTTCCACCCACTCACCGCACCCTTCCCCGTTCCAACTACGCACTTCTTTCCTGCACATCAATCAAACGTTTATCCTCACACGTCTATTACTCCTTTCCACCTCTCATATCTCAACCTTCACCAATGCATAATCGAAGCACGGAGTTTCATTCCAATATCACAGAACCCCCTATATCTTCTATAACCTCACATCCCCAAACCTCTCATCGTACATTTTAGCATCGCACTACAACCATAGCACAATAGATAAAAGAAGTGAAAAGTCATCAGTACTATGTATGCTCCTCAGCCCAATTCTGTAAACTTGCTCTGATGCATTTTAGTATCACTTCCCCATTCCCATTCCCATCCCGACCACCCCAACCGACCACCCAACCATCACAACAATCACACCCCCTATCTCCTCACCCAACCCATGCCCCAACCAATCCACCGCATCTGCTATCCAACGCCTCCCACCTTTCCTGCAATCCTTCGCTCCAGGAGACGCACGTGGCTTTTCAACGAAAAGTAAAGCCTAGAACAAAAAAATTTAGATGAAAGGCTGCGCTGCGTTGGTTCCGAAGGCTGCGTTGGTATAGTTGTGTCGGGATACAGTAGATTGCGTTTAGCGAAACCCGAGTACGAAGTCCTCTCGATAAAAATGGGCGCTGAGAGCATCAGAGAGATAAGAGAGAGCTTTAGTAACTGTACACTGAGATCATAACACCTTCCCCTTTGCTCTTCTAATCGTCCCAGCTCCCCAAGATATAGAGGTCCCGTAGCCAGGTATTTCCAGTCATGAAATCCCTGCTATTTCAAGTCAAAAGGGGTTTTAACGCTTTTTCCCTCAATGCCATCGAGAAATTCACCGCTTGCGTTGCACAAAGCCGCCCCCCCGCTCCCCAAAATCTCCTTGTTACGAATGGAGCAACATTGATTCCCTAAAAGGAAACCTCACAAACCTCCCCCGCTGCCTCGCCCACCCACCAACAGCATCCTCCCCACATCCACAACACATCAAACCAGCTATCCGCAAAACCTCGCACCTCCAACCTCCAAACCCAACCTCAACCTCAACCAGAACTCCAACCCCCGCAGTCCCAACCTACCTCTACCACCCCCCACCCCGTTGCGGTAAGTCCTGCTCCGACACCAACAGCGCTTTTATTTAGTATACCTAAAGAACGAGAAAGTGTCGTTGGTGGTTTATTGCAACGTTGCTCTGCAAGATTCGCCAGAGCCCTGACAGTAGTTCCATGGCCGGACCACTATCCCACCCGTCTCTCTGTGACGGCGTACTTTCTGGACGAAAGATGGGGGGGGTTGGTGGATGTAAAGAAAGGGAGGTTGTAACAAAAACCATAATTCCCCCAAGGATCGCTTGAATTGCCCAATGGGGATTCAAAACCCCCTAACGACGCTGCCAAAAATGTCAGAAAGAAGAAAAAAATTCAATGACGGGAGGAGATAAAAGAGACATAGCAGATAGCGGATTTCAGACCGGGGTCGAATAGAAATGTATACTAGGTAGGATGATTTGATGCCGCTCCCGTTTGGTTCCGAGCTTGATGGGTGTTTGTTATCTTATTGTGGACATTGAGTGTTTCTGAGAATGAGAGGTTCCTGAGGTACACGATACCGAGCTGGACGCCGACGACACGGGGCTGAGATACAAAAGCGGACTAATAGTAAATTGACATGATCGTAGACGGTTCCGAGCACTTGAGCGGCCCCAGGCAGTAGAGATCAAACGTCAGGATTACATTCAAACATCAATCGCACAACGGATGATTAAGAGGGACTCTGGACTATGTACCTGCTGAAACAAAACGCGGCCAACTCCTCTTTAATGCTTCACAAGTATTATTGCTCAAGCGTAATGCGAGTCGCTATAGAGTAACAAGAACCATAAAACTCTCCAGTCGAGCTTACACTGCCGCATGACCAAACCGCCGACGCACATGCAAACAAATTGCCAACGCAGCATCTAAGCTGCGCCAACATCACCCTGGAAGCAATCTCGAAAATAATCTTGTCCCTACTCCATCAACCTATAGGAACATGCCCATGGCAGCCAACAAGCCCATAGCAGCACCTCCAATTGCATGTTCAGCACCCAATTTCGGCGCTGCAGCCTTCGTACTAGAGGCAGGAGCTGCCGCAGAAGAAGATGCGCTGGCGGTGGCAGACGAAGAACTTGCAGCACTAGAAGAAGATGCCGCAGCAGCGTCTATCTTGGGTGCGTCGGTGGGGGACAATTTACCGCAATCTGCGCAAGCTGTTGAGCCAGGAGTCTGGATGCGGCACTGCTGGAATTGATATTGGCAGATATGGTTTGGGACGGTATCGGTGTAGTTGGCAATCATGGCGGGTGCGGTGCCGTTATTGCAGATGCATTGGTAGTTTAGAATGTCGGCCTAGATTGAGGTTAGTTCCTTTCCCAAGACGGCCAAGGGATGGGGGTGAACAAGGAAATGAATTCGAATGATAGGTTAGGAAGTCATAAGAAGTAAGCTCTTACCCCATTGCAGGTGTTGTTACCGGGCTTGAGGTTTGCTGGTCCACCGCAGAGAAGCGGGCAGTTATTGCGCTGTCCTTGACACCATTGGTCTGCGAGTAAATCAGTACTGCTCAGAAGGCATCGCCTTAGGGCCACAGCGCTTGAATCATCACGTACTCTTCGTGGTGAGATCCACTCCTGCGAGGTTGACGTTGCTGGAGTTCTGCGCGACGGCAAATCCTACGACCAAGGAGGTAAACAGTAGCGTGAGAGAATGCATGTTGATGCTGAGTTTTGGATATTTAGCGGAGTAGGATAGGTGCTCAAAGCTGTAAGTCTGTCACCCGGTTACTCTTGGTATGATACTTGTCAATGCTATGGAAAGGTTGGATAATTGAGGAAGTAAACGGAGGAAAATGCTTGTGCAATGGTGGTGAAGATGCAAGAAATTAAATTGCTTGGCAACGTTACACGCTACGGAGTAGCTTAGTAAGCAAATGGCTGCTTCTGGATTCAGTTAGCGGCAATGCGAGTCTAACCGAATTCGATACAGGCTCTTTATACCTGTCTTATGGATAGTATTCGTGGTAATCAAGGATCTCTTGAATTTTATGGTATATGCACATGTTCGCCTTTCCAATCGAGCTTGTGAAGCCCCATAGCCTCAAGAGACTCAACCATTGGCAGCCACGACGCCGTGAATGTCCACTATTCTAAATTGCTGGGAAACTTCCCTCCCATACTCCGGAAAATGATTGCACGCATCGCCCGTCGCAGATTGTTGTTCTAAAGTATTCCGCGAGTCCCCACTATCTCCATTCAACTCAATCCATGATCCCCACTGTGATCGAAACATCCGTACAGTGACTTTCTTCACAGCTCCTCATCCTCGTCAGGCTCCGTCTTGATGGCTTTTCCCTGCTCAATTGGCGGTAGTGTATCTTGTGTGACCCCTGACAATCCCAGCCCCAACCTCTGTCTCATGGCCTCATCATCTAGTCCTGACAGACTGGCTCTCTGCTTTTTCATTGGGCTACCTATTATAGAATCTAGAGAAAGGGTAGGACTAGGATCATATGAAGCGTTAGTGAGTAACGTGGGTGGGGTTGAAAGGATCGAAGCGTTTGGAGGTGTGGTTCCAGCTGTGGGCGTATTGGAAGCTGGAGACTTCCGTGTGGCTGGAGACCCTGCGTTCAGAGGTTCGGAAGAGTGCTGTCGTTTTAGCTAGGTAGCTTGTCAATCACTGATCAGAACGAAAAGGGGTGGAAACCTTACCCTGATTTTCTGGACTCCTTCGGCTAACTCCCCTTGACGCTTCGCATCCTCAGGCGAGAGCAAACCATTCAAAGCATCTTGCGACTCGATTTCTTCTGACTTGACAATGACCGTATCGTCATCTTCCTCATCGCTATCCATATCACTGAATTCTTTCTTTATAGCTTTGCCTTTAGCATTAGATGACGTCGACCGTGTATCCGTGTCACGGAAGTTGGAAAATCCTAGTGCTCCGCCAGGCTTCAGCGGCTTCAGATTAGCAAAATCCGTCTTCACCGATCTTCGTTTCGCCGTCGCTGCTGTAGGTTTGTCTTGGGACTTCGGAGTTGACAGTATGCCCATTTTTTGGAGCTGCTTCTCACCTCGGTAAAGGAACGTAAAGACAGCGAATGGTTTATCTGGCCCGTCTATACCTGTAACAGTTTGGGTACTGATGGACTTGGGATCCAACGTTTTTGGCTTAGCAAAACTCGTTGTATGATCAACTTCGGCTGCTTCTGTACTCTCTCCGTTGCTCTTTGCTCCGTTTCCCGAGTTCTTGACTGACTCCTCGTCGTCATCGTGGGCGTCAAATTGCGGTGAGTACTCCCCTCGCTTGATTTCTCCTGATGCGAGCACCCTGAACAGCGCTACTTTGATCTGCCCTGTCGACTCTGGTATTGGATCGTCGTCCGAATCTGAAGCTGACGAGAACAGCTCATCGTCATCATCCGACATCTGCTCCAGGGGCGATCGCTCGTCTGCACCATACCGGAGAACGTTTCTCTTTGACCGATCTTTGCTTCCCAACAAGGAAGACTCGGCCTCGTCGTCACTTCCTCGACGCTGTTTCCTCCTTCGTCGCTTCTTCTCCATCTTTTGTCTCCTCCTCTCAATTCTGGCCGCAGTGTCCTTTCCTTCCAGGTCCAGCCCATTGAGCCATCTTTCCAAGCCTACTTCTCGAAAAAGGAACTCTCGCTCCGCAAGACCTCCACCTTCTAACTCAGGTATACCGACCCATCGCGAATTTACCCAAGTCTCCTCCCCACGCCGTAACAGTGTAGCTACCTCCTCTTTGGCCCGACCATCGAAATATATGTACGCAGCAATCGTCTCATTTGGCGATGTAGTCAAGGGTATATACGGGCCAATAGCGCCCGAATACCTTCCCCGCTCTCCCGATAGCTGTGATAGACCGCTCACTATTCGCGCTCGTGGGTATGGGTCTTCTGGTGTCGGTTTTGGTTGCGAATAAGGGACGTTGAGGCCTGGAGTTAGGAGGGTGATGGAGATAGCAAAAGTTGACTGCTGAGGTTCGTTGGTTAGAGAATCTGCGGGTATCTTCGCTGGTGGTACTGGTATATAGGAGCTGATCCGCGAGAATCTAGACTGCTTCTGTATAGAATATTCGGGTAGTGGGCCTTCTGGTGTGTGAATGCTGACCGCCAGTCCCTTGAAACAGGGCATTTTCTTATTCTCAGAGACCGGACGGGTTTGTGCCGTTCCCACGAGGCTACTGCAGAGTTGGGACCTCAGCAGCAGATAGGCTGAGAAACAGCCAAATGAACGGAACGTAAGAGAAGGCCAATGCAGTAGCGATGCCTTGAAGCACGAGTGCAGTAGCTGAATATACTATTCTCATAAACCTGTTCGCAGAACTCGCCTGCTGAAGGCTTACTACGCTAGCAAAGCCCAGGCGTCGACTCAGGTCCAAAGCCTGAAGCTTTGATAATTCCGTTGTCGAGCTCTTTTCGGGAGCAGTCTGATAGCACTAGGAGATAAAGTTTAGAGTCTCCAAAAGTTATCCAGTCTGCAGCTGTTCAAGTGTTATGTCGTGTGATGTGTCGTTGGAGCTGTTGACCTGTGACGTTGATGGAGAGGTACGGTAGGCTTGATCACGTGAGGTCCAAGTCCAGATGATTCTCTCCGAGCAACCATGAAAAGTCCCTTGGGCTAATATGGAAAGTAGATGTAGCGGCACTAACGAGGCTACATTTGTGAAATGTTGACTGCGGCTACACCCATCGCTTGTTACATCAGGTTCATAATGATTCCCCAATTGTGCTTCTAGTGAAAAAGCACGGCTTATTGCCAATCGCCATCAGTGTTGCTACTGCATCAGAAAGCATGAAAAACCCCAAGATCGTCAAACGCCCAAGTGACCCGCAAGCCCATATAGAGAGACCGATCAATAGTCATTGCTTCCCACTCGCTTGCGTTGCGCCCCAAAGTCCTATATCAGTTTTCCCTACATTTCCCTTGTGATGCAAAAAGATAAAAGCTTTGTTCTTAGACCCATATAGCACATCCCATCATCACGAGCTCAGCCATTGACACCCACATTGGCTTTCCGCCGTGTCCCTTCTCTCGACAGCCTCGTCTCTTTTAAGATGCCAGCTTCTCCGCCTGCTTGGCGGGCCCTGCATCAACGAATCTCCCAGCAGCGATTCATTCTCCGTCAGATTGACCCTGATGAGCTGACCCGTCGAATCCCGAAGATTGCCTGGCATATTCGTGTATAATATTTGCATTTGCTGGCAATATGGCTGGACCGGGTTTTGTGCGTTACGGCGCTCCTCGATCTTAATAACCTTGGGGAAAGAAGCTAGATTTGTGGGTAGAGACATAGCACGCTTAGACCAAGAGCCTGGTGTTGACGATGCTCCTAGAGGGCCGGCACTCGTCAAAGAAGGGATAGGGTTGCTGCCGAAGGGAGGTTGATCAGATGCAGGCGAAGACGCGGATGTCGAGGCGTTGATGGAATTTGAATCTAGGGTGATGAAGATAAATCCTTCCAACATCGTGCCATTCCAGAAGCAGAACCAAGGCCTGCTAGGCGGCGTAGCGATGAGATCTGGGGACCCATATGGCGTAGTATCACGATCCTCAAGGGCTGCGAATTCATCATATTCTCCGGTTTCGCTGAAAGAGCGTTTCTTGCTTGTGGCAGAGAAGTCCGATTCCCTCACCACAACAACTTTGTCAAATGCTTGCTGGAAGAAGAAAGCCGGACCTTTGTTCCGCCCAGCTCTGTCGTTCATAAGCTGCATACTTGCAGGACCCAGAAGTTGTGGTGGCTGAGCCCCATATCGAATAGGCGCGTTCGGATCTGGACCAAGAAGGTTGAATTGACATCCTGGCAGGATCTCAAAGTTGAGGTCTGTCCCGTTTGTACATTGCCAAGCGCTGCCTTGGGTTTTGTTGCTCAAACAGGAGTTCTTGGTGACTATGGGGGAACCAAGCTTAAGAGCAAACGAACCAGTGGGTAAAGGGGGTAGATCTGAAGGTGTTGCGGTAATCGGCACCGCATCCACCAGGGAAGTCGTTGTAACAAACACAGTAGACGCCCTGACTTTGTATTAGCCATAGCTTCGTAAAATCTATCGTTTACACTTACACTGCCGCCTGTGGTGGCGCTACTAGAGAGTGTATAGATTCCGTCGCTTTCTCCTGACCAGCTTTGTGTCCTAGTATGCCACCAATCACAGAGCCGATAAGAATACCAACCACCAGTAAGAGTAATACGACGGCCCATATCGGTAGTCTATCCCAGCACACCCTCCTTTTGCTTTTCTCAGTTATGCTTTCTTTGAAATTTCCACTCTCATCTGGCTGGGCAGGCGCATTGGCAGGTATCTGGTTTAGCTCTGTGGAGCTATCATCGACCGCAGGACTTCTGATCTCGGAAATGTTCGATTGCGCTGCTACTAGGGTATCTTGTGCTGTCAGGGTATCTTGCGAAGCTTCTGGATGGTTTCCTTGGGCTGCGACAGGAGATACGGGAGACACGGCAGACAAAGCAGTAGGTGGTACTGCGGGAATAGCGTCTTTGGGGGGAAGATCATTAGGATAGCGTGTATATGGCGGAAGCTGTTCTGTGTGGCCGTCAGGTCCCACAAGATCAGCAACCTCCTCACCATCTGGCCCAAAACGTCTTCGGTAATCTTGAGATAAGCCAGGAAACCCAACTGGTGCAGGGGTGATGCCGTCAACAGGGCTCACTTCATCCTCAGGTACAGTGTTCTGAGGATACATGCTATAAGGTTGAGTAGGCCCAACTGGTCCCGTGTATATCCTCTCTGGCATCCTGACTGTTGAAGTCGTAGCGGTACTTGGTGTTCTCGAAATGCCGATATCTTGAGGATATAATCCATAAGGCTGACTAGGCCCCGTCGCACCTTGGTAAGGGCTTTGCGTCCTTGGCATGGTGAAAGTTGAAGTGCTGCTAATTGACCTGTGGGGTGTGGACGCGCCATTTGGGATGTCTGTGGAGTGAAGTGGAAGTGGGGAGGTTGTGTCTTGACGGGATGAGAAAGAGTTGCGTCCGCCAAATCGTTGTGACCCAGTGCTCCTCCGTGAGAGACCGCGAATAGATCCCGGAAGATGCTGCTGGGTTATTGATCTTTCTGTGTTGTCGTGCGGTCGGGTCGGTGAAGCGACACTTGCGAAACCGTCGCCTTCTCGTAAAGGCGATCTAAATTCATTCGAGATCTCGAATGGGTCCAATGCAAACTCATCACTGAAGATATCGGGGTTAGAGGAACGAAAGGAGGTACGAGAATGTCGTGATGGGCGTGATGATGTCGACGATTGGCGTTCTGCCATTCTGGCTCGTCTTCGCTAGGGCGACAGCCAGTTCAGGCTTCGAGTCGTATTGTCTGAGCTGAATGAGTCTACTCGAGAATTATTTGCGTGGGATGTCCTATGATCATCGCGGGCTTTAACGATAGACTTGACGTTTAGTGTCGTTGAATTGTTCTGTGAGGCTGAAGGAGTAGAGAAAGTCCTGTCACGAAGGAACGGTTCGTTTCGGCAAGGCTTGCAACCGCCAAAGAAATACGAAACCTCCCTGCCCCTCGTGCTCTCAATAGCCTTGCGATGCTACCTGCCTCTCCTTCCTTCCACAGCCATAGCTAGTCGAACAATGGAGACCACAGTAATGAGTATTCTTTACGGTATAGAAGTCTCTTATCCCGTATCAACTATCAATACATTCGGCGCATGAATGCCGAGCCAATGAATTGGAACAGACACCGAGGGCACTGTTCTGTCCTAGAGCCGAGGGGGCCTCATGAAGTTACTGAAGAGAAGACCACTCAAAAGCTTCCAGGGAACAATTCATTCAGTATTGCGAAACGACAACTGCGTTGTTGTACCCGGCATAAATTCATATCTAATAAATGGGGCAGCCTTTGTGCTATGCCATCTCTATCGCTCTGTAAAAGCCACTCAACCTATCTACAAAGTCGTAGCGACGACCAAATAAGGATAGTACCAGACGGTGATTGCTGGTCGCCAGCTTTTTCGCGTCCTCCATTTTGTTAGACGTATCCCACGCGATATTACGCCTTGATATCATAATGTCGTTGGAACATGCCATCAACTTTCGTGAGATAGTAAGTGCCTGTGGTGATTGTCTCCGGTTTGCCCTTAGGCGTGTAGTCCTTCTGCAAGTGTGCTTTCTCCCTCAGTACGCACATCTAGCACCACTGGTTAGCTTCACCGAATAAAAGGTCTAGTCAAAAAGCTACAAACCTCGTCATAAACCTCTGGTGCTACTGTCCGTCGGGCATCTAGCCTGTTTTGCAGATCCAGTTGTTTGGCCATTCTGCTCGTATCACCAACGACTTTGAAACTGAAGAATGAACTTGCTAGCCCGCTTCCGTAGCTGAAAACGCCCACTCTCTTCCCCTTGAGCTGCTCACTGGTAACATTGCTTAATAGACTAACTAGCGCACTGTAGACGCTGGCGCAGTACATATTACCGCACATTGTTGGCGCTTGGATAGCTGGTTGAACCCTTGTTTGGAATGTCTTCTTGGTCAGACCCATGAAGGTTTTTTCGACCGTCTTATCAGTAATCGAACTCTTGTAATCTAAATCCTTTATTTCTGACGGTACGGACTCGAATGCAGGATTCGAAGGGTTCTCCGTGTAGTCATTATAGAGCAGACGAGCATATGACTTAGCGACAAGCTTGCATGTTGGGGAGTGGAACAGTACGTGATCAAACCGATCTAGTGGTGTAGCAGGAGTCTCGTCGTGAGCGCCGTTGGAAAGACCATTCTTTCGGAGTGAAGCTTCGCGAGCGTTGTACGCCTTGTAGCAATTATCCACCGCCTCTGTGTAGCATCGTACAGAGTACGCACCGTCGATCACAGGATATTCGGAAGTCAAGTCAGGCTTATAAAAATCGTACGCATGCTGCATATACGTGCCTCGCTTGCCCGGCTCAAATGCGATTGGAGCATCGGGACCTATCAGCATGGCGACACACCCTGCACCGCCTGTTGGGCGGGCATTGCTCTTTTTGTAAAGAGCAATGTCTCCAGCGACCACAATCGCATCGCGGCCATCCCACGCTGACGATTCGACCCAATTGATAGCGTTAAAAAGCGCGTTGGTGCCACCATAACATGCGTTGACCGTATCAACCCCTTCAAGATTGGTATTGCCCGATGGCTCGAAAAGTTGCATGAGAACTGACTTGACGGATTTGGACTTGTCGAGAAGCGTTTCTGTTCCAACTTCGAGGCGGCCGATTGATTTGGGGTCTATCGAGTATTTGTGGAGAAGAGAGGAGACGGTCGTAAGGGCAAAGGAATAGATATCTAATTTCATCTTAGGTCAGACTTGGTCAATGAATATGGGCTATAGCATCCGGCCCAAACCTTCTCGATCATCGCAGAAGCTCATCTTGGTTTGGCCAAGACCAATCGTGTATTTCCCAGTAGCGACTCCATCGAATTTCTCGAGCTCATCCTGAGCAACGCACTATAGTACCGTGAGCAAACACTATTACGTGACCAGCGTCGGAGTTTTTAGTAAAAGCTCTGGAGCTTTGAAAACTTACCTGGCTTGGGAAATATATCTCAATAGCCTTGATACCAACATTTTGTGGTCGAGATGCCATATTGGAATGATTGAAGCGGTTATGTTTGGGGATTTTTTCTTTTCGCTTTAGGTTTGCAAGAGTGAGAGCTTCTGGAGGTGTGGTGCAAAGTAACAGTCGAAGAAACCTGGGGGCCTGGGGTAATAAGTGCAACGGTGAAGCTAGAGCGCTGCTATCGCAAAATAAGATTGGAGCCTGCCTGGAGGACGCGAATCTAGGGGAAATGTGTAGTTTATTCCGTAGGCATCAGAACTGCTTCAATCCTTCTTAGCACACAATCGGAGCTCTTCAGTAATGACTTGACTGTTCAGTGATGTTCTGGCAGCAATGCAGACCACGGATTGTGATTCTCTACGGAGCACAGTACACAGTAACAGCTTCAAGTCGCTGCACCGGAGTTTAACCAATAAGGCTTAGCGAATTGGTGTTGCTCTTTTCGGTTCACCGACTTTCAGGGTTTTAGCCGCCGTTGTCGACCATTTCGGAGCAATAAGGCATGTAAGGCTGACATTAGTGACACTCATCAGCTGCGCTAGGAGTAATCACGACCCTTCACCACTTTGCATCCCTGAGCTTACTTGGCGTGCCCCGGTGGAGCTCAAAGCATCACGGCTGGAGGCGTAATATCAAAGACTCCAGCTACCTCGCAAACAAACATTCGTGATGGCCGCCAAAAAACGTGCCATAGTGCTGACTGTTGATGCATTTGGTACACTGTTCACACCCCGAGAGCCTATAGCCAAGCAATATGGTTATGTAGCCAGGAAGCATGGGCTATCGGGATTCACTGACGAGGAAGTGGGAACGACTTTTCGCATTGGTAATCCTGAACACTTGAGGGTGGCCCTTTTGCAACTTTTGAGAGCTGATTCGTGCATTAGCGTTCAAGAAAGAATCGGGTGAACACCCCAACTATGGAAGAGCGGTGGGAATGGAGGCACCTGAGTGGTGGTCCAATGTAAGCATTTCAAGGGTCCAAGGTGCATTGTTTGATAAGCATCTTCATCCTTCAGACTGATGACCTTACGCATCTCATGTACTACTGTTGGTAACGCTGAGTGCCGCGTCGGCTTGCTCTGAAGGCCTATAATCTCTCTTTTTATGGCTGAAGCGTTCTGCCTAATACAGAATCTCGTAATCTTCTAACCACCAGCAGGTTATCCAATCCACTTTCTCCCCTTTAATCCCAGCCTCTTCCTCCTTACCCAAAAAGCTTGTACCCGATCTTCTCTCCCGCTTCAGCTCTGCAGAGGGCTACACCCTCTTCCCCGACGTTCATCCTTTCTTTGAAAGTCTACGGGAAGCAAGAGAGAGATCTTGGCATAACCCAAATCTACCCAAAGTTGTTCTTGGCATCATCACAAATTCCGATGACCGCGTCCTTCCTATTCTCTCTAGCCTTCATACGCGTGTTACCCCTCGACGTTATCAATGTGATGCGGAAGCATACTTCCCAGCGCGGCAAGCAAGGGACGACAGTGATATCGAATTTGTGATCCTGAGTTACGACGTAGGTTTCGAAAAGCCTAATCGAAGGATATTTGACGCAGCAAAAGAGCTAGTGCATGTAGAAGAAGATGTAGAGTGTGGATATATTCATGTCGGCGACGATCTGGAAAAGGATGCTCGAGGGGCCGAAGCCTCAGGATGGACTGGTGTGGTGCTAGATCGAGATGATCAATATGAGAGTGAAGGACTTCCGCGTGTAAGAAGTCTAGCAGAATTAGGAGACATATTATCGGAGAGAACAAAGGGAGAAAAACTGTCAGACCCTTGGCATTAACCTAGTCCATTACCGCTATTGCAAAGCCTACAACAAGACCGTACGGGATAGTAAAAAGCCCTCTTTAACTCAGTGTATGAGGACAGGCATACAGCAAGAATAACAATAAGAGGAAAGTGAGTTTTGCAGGGTAACGCAGATACGTAGCTAGAAGCTACTACAACAACAGAAGCAGTAGTGTATCCGAATGACTTGAGAAATAAGCTCAGCGCCCAGGACAATAGACCGCCGGACGATTGAATATGGTGTTATTGATTGTAAACAGGGCTCCGAAAGCTCATTCACCATCCGAATCTGCAAACATATCTTCAGCTTTGGGTCGCTTCCCTCGGCCTCCTGGTAAGATATGCTTAGAAGTTCCACTAGCAACTTCTTTGCCTATCTTAAATCCAACAGAATCTCCTCTGTAAACCTCTTTAGGCTTTCCTTCGATCGCACTTCCTCTGCGGCCGCTGTCATGTGCGGCCGCAGCAGTTAATCCGAGACGGGGCGCTTTGTCGCCATTCAACTCATTGTCGTCTGAATCCTCCATCGGCTCACCATCAACTTCTTCATCATCATCCATTGGCTCACCGTCAAGATCTTCGTCGTCAACCATGGACTCACCATCCACATCAACATCCATAGGATCTCCGGCGTCAGACGGCGCTAGCTGATCGGCACTAGACCTAAGAGCCTCTCTTTCCTGTGCCTTTTCATCAACGGTCTTCCACCGCGACTTAGTAGCAGAAGCCGCTGCCAAAGCCTTTTCTGCCGCTGCATTGGCTGCATCTTCGGCCGCTGTAAGCGGAGGATTGGCAAAAATCGTGGCGAAATGCTCCTGTGATGCCTGCGGGAAAACACACCAACCCTCCCAAAGTCCAAGGACACTACATACGCTTCGTTTCCATTTTTCGGCGCGCAGACGGCCCCAAGACATTGTTTTCTCCAGCCGCCCAAGACCTTCGAATACTTTATTTTGCTTGAGTGCATTTTCGAATAATTGTCTATAGCGCCATGCGTGTCGAACTCCGCTAGTGGAAGATGAGGATAAGAGGTCCGATATGATGTAAAGCCCTATCAATTTGGAGGATGATGTGTCTTCTTTCTCGGCAGTCTTTTTGTCATCCTCGTTCGCATCCTCTTCATCCTTTGAAGCTGGATCGTCTCCTAAGGCCTTCTTGTTGGAATTGGCGCTGGAGAACGCAAAGGGCCTCAAAACATTAGACGTAATTATCTGTACTACCTCTTCAGCTCCTTCACCTGCATGTTGAATTGCAAATGCGGTGATGCGGGCAACATCCCCTCTTCTGAGCTTTGCATTTGTTGTAGGCAGTCTAGCCAGCAAATGTGTCAATTTAGCTTTTTCAAGGGGAGTAAGATAAGCTTGATCGTCACCGTCTAAATTAGCAGCATCCGGAGGTGGAGCACCTCCATGGTGGTGGGAGTAGCGACGTCGTCCTTCATCGCCTGAGTCTTCATCGTCCGAGGAATTATAATCCGAGTCTGAAACAATTTCTTCAATCCGGGTTGTATACTCGAAGGGTAAGCCTTTTTCAGGTGCCGCCCAAGGCGCTCCTCCTTCAAAAAGACGTTGCGAAGACGAAGATTTCCTACTCCGAATCCTAGTTTGCGCTCCTGTGAGAACATCCCAAATTCGCCAACGATACCATACACCCCCAACGCTGCGAGCATCCCATAACCAAGCCCACTTTCCATCCATTTGCACATCTTTTCGGCTCATTAGAAGAGCCTCAAATTCTGGCCCGTTAGCGATTAGAGCTTCTACGGTCTTGTGGATAAGTTTGAGCTGTTTGAGATCAGAAGGGGGCGTGACGTTAACCGTAACTGGCGGAGCACCTCTCCCATACTGTGTTGAGCTGGGTGCGTAGGACTGCGGTGGAGCGTAACCACCACGATGAGTATTTGATGGCTGTGCTCGGCCAAAGTTTGTACCAGGACCAATCTGTATAGGACGAGCGCCAAATGGTAGCGAAGACGTAGCAGATGAAGTTCCAAGAGACGGCATTTCTGTGTCTACAGCAGCCAAGGATAGGTGACGTGACAACGACAGGTAGAAGCCACGACCCATATATCGATTCTGTAGAACGCTAACAGCGGTATCAATGTCAACCGCAGGCGTATCTTCCGCTAGGGTGACGATTGCTGAGAGCGATCGGCGATCTGAGGTACCTGGTCCAGAAGGAGGTAAGATCCGGACTCCTTCAGCTTTGAGATTTGACGGTAGTACCGACTTGATTACCGCAGGAGATGTCCCTGGTGGTAGCGAAGACAATCGAAGTGTAGGTCTCGGAGCAGCTCTTTCGGCCGCCCTTGGATGAGTTGTAATATCTTCATCATCGGAAGTCTGAAAGGCAGTCTTGGCATCCGCTGGATATGTAGAAGAATCTTCAAAAGCAAACAGCCCTTGATTTGTCTCTTTCCGTGCAGGTTGGGATCCATCGTATGCTCTTTTACGTGATATTGACGGCGGCGGAGGCCCTAAGCTACCTGGCCCACTGCTCCCTCGGCCTCTGGTAGCGGGTCCAGAAAAATGCCGTTTTGATTGACCCGCAAATGCAGCACCTCTTCCACCCCCAGATCCTGATCCCCCCCTAACCGAGGAGTTATTTGATGGACGAGAATCGTCTTCATCATCGAATGATTTGATGAAGTCTTCGTACACTGCTGCTGTCTCTTCTTGCTCACGCTGGCGCTTTGCTTCGGCTTCAGCTTTTTGGCGTTCGAACAGCGACTTCTTAGTCGGTGCAGTGAGCTTCGACCCAATATCTGGAAACTCCTTTATCTTGGAGTCTTCAGCCATAGTGGCGACACCCAATGTTAGACGAAGAATAGTGGAAGTACGGGTGACCTTGGAGTTGGCCATTTAGACATCGCTAGCGCAGCCCATACGGACTGTTGAAGCTTGAGCGGAACATTCCGCTGTCAAGCTTCACCTCGGCGCTTTCACAACATAAGGTAGGCATCGATCCCGAACGTAGGTCATAGTCGGAATGGCGACCGCGGGAGACGTTCAGGCGCTGCTGCGTTTTCTGTCTCAGGATGCAAAGATACCTCTTCCTATCGCGATGGGCAAGATCAAAGACCTACAGAAGGCTGCCTTGACCTCGTATGAAACACCGAGAGGAAATCAAGTTCTCTGGCGCTGCTAATACTCTACAGTCCAAGTACTCTGGCGAAATCTAGTCTACCGGTCGTTCAGGCCATCTTTGTTGATGAGAAACGGTCAAAACAAATCATCAGCGCAGCCAAACGGGTCACTAAGAAGAGATCTTCAAGTGCCACACAATCAGAGTCGCCAGCTAAACGCAAGAAGACAGTTCTACTAGGGGAACAAGATACACCAGCAGCTATCGAGGAATCTCTTACTCTCCCTGAAGTCACCTGCAATGAAGAGGAACTAGAAGCATCAGCCATTTACACCAATCGGGCACCTCTAGTTCTTGCGTTCGCCGTCGCTCTTCTCAAATATACCATGCCTGAACAGCCGCTCTCTTCTCGACTAAGCCTAGCCAAAGCTGTGGTTAGTGCAAATAGCAAGACCAAGGCCAAGAGTTTAGGAATAGAGAAAGGAAATACCGCAGAAGACGAAGGATGGGGTCAAGGGCAGCCGAAGGTCCGTATCATGGGACGAGAAATTAGTGTGATGAAGCGCTGGGGTTACGACTCAACGGAGGGAAGTAAGGTGAGTGACTTGGCGATCGTTCAGGAAGAGGATGGCCATAGTCAGGCTACAGAATCGCAATCAACGATACAAGGTGATGAAAATCAAGGTCAAGCAAGAGATCAGAAGCAAAGACCCCATACTGGTCCACCGTTATGGGGGCTTGACCTTGACGCCCTCCGGTCTTCCAGTAATCCGCTCCCACCCGGCGTCTCAAAATCCCACACATCGGCCCTCCCAATTCACGAGCCCAAATCTGCAAAAGACTACCTCCTCAAATCATTCAGCTCTCCTCCCTCGCCATCGCCCAAAAAACAACCCACAAAAGTGATAGAAGCAGAGAAAACAAGAAATCTAGCTCGGTTGCTTCAAGCACTTGATCTGCTGTATAGCTCCTGGGCGCATGTTCTAAGCCAGCAAGAACTTGATCGCAGAGCATGGGCTTGGTATGTGGGTGTACGGCCGGAGGTACAGGATGGAGCTGCGGGCTGGGGTGGTAAAGGCGACGTCAAGCTTTCGCAGATCCTGGAGTTGCGGAGAAGAGGATGAAGATGAAAACGGGTGCTATAATATATAGAAAACACTCGGCCGGAATTCCAACAAAAGTTAAGTCTGCAGGCTTCGAAGAACAGTAGCCGCAACAAGAATGATGCCTTGCATTGCAGCTGCAACACCAGCAAGAGTAATCTCTCTTCAGAATCGAAAGTCCGCTAGAGGCGTAAACTTCACGGATATAAAGCTTCATAAGGTGATTCTAGATCGCCACGTAATTCAGTTTGGCCAGATTGATTTTGTGTTGGGCACTAGCCTGGCTGCAATAGCCATTCGAAGCTGATTAAGAGAGTAGAATCTGTTCTTTTCGCTCCTACTGCGAAGAAGATAAAGATAGAAACTGCATTACTCATCGCAGTTCGGCGTCGTGGATTTGGAGAATGTCTCTGACTGTTGCTTTCAATCATACAGCTTTATCCACCGTACTCGAATACCGGCAAGAAAACAGGAGTCGTATGCAAGCAACACCGGAGGCAGTGAATCACGAGTGGTTACGATATAAGTTTGAGATCCGTGTTGAACATCACACCTTCGGCTTTCGAATATACTGTCGATTCAATGCCGTTAAAGAAAGGCATACGCAAGACGAAGAAACCTCACTAAGAAGGAACGTAAAGCATGTCGAATATCCAGACGCCATCTTCAAGCACCTGCAGTGACCACTTGTAACGACCGCGTCTACCCGTCAATCGAGTTCAACCCGTCAATGAAAACATCCTCAGCGAAAGTGTATCACGCACTGATTTGTAGACCGGCAACATAACAGCTATGAGTACGTGTACTGCATGCGCCTAAAAGACGTGGTTGTCATAGATGGCCGCAATAGCCCTCCAGCACCCAACGAGACATAACGACAAAGTCTGCCTCCGCGACGTTTATCTTATTAGCAGACACCACACCTATCGAACTCAGCAAAGAACTGCCACCGCCAGACGAATTGCAGGACCCGCGACATGCAAACCGACCGCAAGGTCAAATCCCAGGTCTTCAAGACTGGAAACAAATCGACGAGCTTAGCCTTGCTTTCTCTCTTAAGCCTAAAAAAATTCCATCAAGAACATCCAGGTTTCCCGATGCTTGCACACTTTACAACAGGGCTAAATTCGCCGAAACATATCGTGTCGGAATAAATCGCGCCATCTAAAACGCAAATCGGCATGACGAGAAATCTCAACCCCAGCGAAGGAAACCGTGCATGGACCTACTGTAGATAGATTAAAGGGCCTGAAAAGCAAAACACAACCGGAAGCCTTTCTCAAACATCACCCGAGGGGGCGGTGAAATGGCATTGAGTGGCAGGTTCGAGATACGGTCCGTTGTTTGACGATTATCCACAACCTTTTGATTTTCTTTGCTCGTATATTGGCAACAGAGTCTTTGGCCTGTGACCTGGTTGAGCGGGATGGTTGGAAGTGGAGGGGGGTTGGAGGAGGGGATGGAGAGGGTAGGATAAGCGCTGAGAGGTGCCAGCGGGGAAGGGATTCCTATGGTTCCGGAAGAACGTCGGATGGCGTAGTTAGGGTTGAGGATAATTCTCGTTATTCCGGTTTCCCAATCTTGTATTTCGATCTATTTTATATGTACATTCTTCAATTTCTTCCCAAGATATCCACTGCGATAATTTATATACATCCGAAAAACTCATTCTACCCTTGCACTACCCCTCATATCCCACATCCATCCTCAAGTCATGAAATACTTCGGCCCCTCCCCACCTTGCGGGGTCTGCCAGGTGATATCCTGTTTCGGGATCTTGATATCGCAGGTTTTGCAGTGGATGCAGCTATTCCCACACCAGTCAGCCATCACAGCCTTAACCCACACGTTGAAGAAGGAGGGCGTTGAAAACACGAGGTCAAAAAGATAAAGGACAACACCTACTTCTGCGCATTAATCTGAAACCGCACCCCCACATCCTTACTGTCATCATCCACATATTCATACACCCCTGCCGGACAAAATCGGTTCTCAATGCCCTTGTATTTCGGGTACTGGTCCCGCGCGTGCTCCTCCCAGTCTTTAACCTGCAAGTGCACCGGCTGGTCCTCCTCGTGGTTTGTTCCTGTGCGGCTGACGCTGGTCAGGATGTCGAAGGAGATCTTGCCGTCTGGTTTCGGGTATTCGATCTTTTTGCACTGGTCGGCGGTTTTAGTGGCGCCGTGGTCGGTCCCGGCGTGTTTGAGGGTCCACGGCGTTTTGCCGCGGAAGAGGTAGGCTTCGAGGCCGGAGTAGAGGATCCCGCCATAAAGACCAAGGGGGTTGTGGAAGGATGGCCGCATGTTGCGGACTTCTTTCAATTCTTTCCAGATAGTGCTTTCGCGTAGGGCGTCCTCGTAATCGTACAGGAAGACGGTGCCGGCGTCTGGGTTTGTGGTTAAGGCCGAGTATGCGGCTTGGGCGGCGAGCATGCCGCTGCGCATAGCGGTATGGGTTCCCTTGATCTTGGGGACGTTGAGGAAGCCCGCGGTGTCGCCAATAAGTGCGCCTCCTGGGAAGGCACATTTCGGGATGGATTGAAAGCCGCCTTCGTTGAGGGCCCGGGCACCATAGGATATGCATTTCCCTCCCTCAATAACGGACTGATAAAGTGGGTGGTGCTTTAGTTTTTGAAACTCGCCGTATGGGGAAAGCCAGGGATTGGGGTAATCGAGACCCACGACCAGGCCGAGTGAGACAAGATTATCGCCGAAATGGTACATCCAACCGCCGCCATAGGTAGAGGAGGGTAAAGGGTAGCCCATGGAATGAACGACTTCACCTTTGCGGAAGTTTTCGGGCTTCACCTCCCAAACTTCTTTGAGACCGAGGCCGTAGGTTTGAGGTTGAGAGTCTCGACGTAGGTCAAATTTTTTGATTACCTGTTTCGTGAGACTGCCGTGACAACCTTCGGCGAAGAGGGTGACTCGAGCATGGAACTCCATTCCTCGCTCAAAGGAATCCTTTGGCTTACCGTTGCGTGCTACCCCGAGATCGTTTGTAGCCACGCCTTTTACTGATCCATCCTGCCTGTAAACGACCTCGCTCGCCGCGAACCCTGGATACACTTCAACACCAATCTCTTCTGCTCTTTCCCCCAGCCATTTGCAGAATTGATTGAGACTGACAATGTAATTCCCATGATTGTTCATCTGCGGTGGTGCGGGAAGCGGTAATGAGCTGTTCTTCGTCAAGAAACGCATTTTATCATGGGTTGCTGGTGTAGCATTTTCGAAACGTGAAGGGTTGTCGGGCGAAATCCAGTCGGGGAAAAGTTCGCTGACAGCTGAGGGCTCAATCACATTGCCAGAGAGTATGTGAGCACCTATTTCTCCGGCTTTCTCTAGTATTAGGACGCGGAAATCTTCGTTTCCAGCTTCTGTGGCAAGTTGCTTCAAGCGAATGGCGGCACTCAGTCCGGCGGGACCTGGACAGAGGTCAACATTTGGAATGGAGAATTAAGTGGCAGAAAGCAGTACCCCCGCCAACAATGCAAACGTCAACTTCATCACTCTCGCGATCCTGCTGCCGTGGATCGAAAGCATCGTCAACAGCAGCGAAAGGTCGCCAGAGTGATGTTGAGAAAGCTTTTGTGCACGGAGTGAGGGGTTTGGACCTGGATTGAAAAAGGCGGCGTCGACGAGCCGGTGGGAAATGTGAGAATGCTCTTGGAGCTATGGGGACTGGGAGATGCAAACTGCAGAGGCCTCTCCTCGCCACTGGCAGTAGAGAGGCCTTGAAAGTCATTGTTGCAATAGAGACGATGTTAGGATTAATGTGGGGAATCTAGATATTCGATTTTACGTGGGGCCCTACGTAGGATCGCCGCCCACCCAGACCTCGGCATACCAAAATCCATAGCCTTATAGTACTTTCTATCAGCCATTGAGCGTGGCTCCAATGACCTCTGTCACTCTCACAACAAACGTACTCTAGAAAAGGATAAGAGTCAATCCGCGTTTGAGAGATAGCCTGGCTAGGTCTCCATACGGAGGAAAAGACAAATAGAAGAAAAAGCTCTCATGATGCCATAATACTAAATATTTAAACCGCTACGGTTCTACTGTAGGAGTATATTTGAACTTGCTCAAACACTTTCCGCCAACGCTTTTTGAAGTTACGCGTGCTCATGGCTCCTCTCCGTGCGTATCAGCCAACTTGTCCGCTGCCCCGTTCTCCGGCTTTGCACCTACGCCATCTGCATTCTCGCCAGCTAGGCTAGCTACTTTAGCGGTGGATGAGGTGGTGGCCGTTGCTGGTGCTGATTGGGGGTTGTCAGGCTCATTGTTGATCGAACCCTCTGTCGTGGGTTTGCGCGTAGGAGCACTGGGCAGGTCTGTTTCCGTTGCCGCCGGCGGTTGTACTTGTACAGTAGGCGCACTAGCTTCTAACGGCTCTTCCGCTCTGGCCTCGATTTCTTTCTGCCCTTGCACCACCGAGTCTTCCACTGTTTCTGGCTCTGGGATTGACGTTGAGACGTGCAATGCTTCTGGGGATCCCTCGTGGTATTTAATTTCTGTAGTCGGTGGAGTCGAAGCAGCGTCCATAACATTCAAAACGCCACCGTCGTTGATTTCCCATACAGTCCACGGTTCTTGAATACCCCATCTACCTTTCTCTGCCTTATCTTCCTGCTCTTCCGCTACAGCATTAGGTACAGAAGCTGCTGCTGGCTTCCTTCTCGTAGGTCCTCTGGCGCGCCCCTTACGCGCATCAGCTAGAGGGGCTTTCTCTTTCTCAGCATCGTCTTCTGTCGTAGCCTTTTCCTGGGCCTTAGGCGGAGCTTGCGGTCCGAGTTGAAGTCGCTTGTCAAGATCGGAGAGGAATCCTGCTTTCAGTGCAGCGATTTTACTGCCTGCGGGCCGGGACGGTACAGCAGGTTTGGATTTCGGGGCGGGCGGTGGAGATGTAATACCTCGAGGGTCGTCCCTAAGTTCGCCACTAGCAGTTGAAGAAGTGGACGTTACTTTGGAGAGTGGAGTAGATTCAGAAGAGTCGCGAGATATAGGTTTCGCAGGGCGCGCCGGCACTTGAGGTTTCGGTCGCTCAGGTAAGACAGGAGGTTTACGCGACTCTGAAGAAGCAGCTTGATTTGCTTCTATCGGAGATGACTCTGCTGACGCTTTCGAAGGCGGAGGAGGGATTTCCGCAGATGGAACTTGATGAAGCCTCTTTGGTGGTCGTGCTGGTATTGAGGGTGGAGCTTGAACGCCAGACTTCGAGGAATCTGATGGGGGGTTGATTTTGGCCGGTCGTTGTGGAATGCTAGGCTTTTCTAGAGCTGCTGCACCAGCCGTGGCGCCCTCTCGGGGTTGATCTCCAAGAACCTTATCTTCAACTGGGCGTCCAGACGTCCGCACCACAGCCCCAGCTATGAGGCCCTCATCTATTGGACTCTTGACATCATCACCTTGAGGTCTTTCCACAGTAGTTTCTAGGCGAGCACTGTCTGGTGAGTCTTCCCAAATATCTTGACTAGGAAATCTCTGTTTCAAATCCGGTTTCTGCGTCTCTTCTAAGATATGAGGCTTGAAATCAGACTTCGCTAAACGTTCCTCTCTTGGCATCAACTTGGCTTTCTCATCTTCGCTGACCTCACCTTTGCGTGCGCCTTCAGCTTCTGGGCTTTCGAATACCGCAGAAGGTGCTTTTGCCACTGGGGACTGCTCTTCTTTGGGCTCTGGCGTGGTCACAGTGGCTTGTAATTGCAAACTATTGGGCGTGTCTTCCCATATATCTTGGCTGGGAAACCTCCTCTTCATAAGCATCTCACGACGCTTGAAGTGTTCTGTGGCCGGAATAGGTCGTCCCTCTTTATCCTCTTCTTCGGGAAAGAGAGGTTCGTATTCTTCAACATCTTCCAGAGGGGTGTGCATATCCTCACGCTCATCATGAGAAGTGAATCTTGATAGTCCAGGAAGTGAACCATATATACTTCCTGGCCTGCTTCCGGGTCTACTGTTTGAAGCACTTCCCGATCGACTGCCGTTCTTGAATCCACTTCGATACGAGGGGGGGGCATCTGAGTCTATTCCGGAGTAATACGTGCTGCCTCTCCGTTCCTGTACAGGAGACACAGCAGGTTGCAGATATTCAGATGCTGGTTCTTTCGCGACTTCGTCCGAGGCAAGAATTGGAACACCATATCCAGTTTCGTCAATCCAGCCTCCCTCGGCTTCGGAATTACCACCATGGGGGCCGAGATCCTCGGTGGGAGGATTATACCCGTTCCCGCCAATTTTGTCGCGACGAACCGTTGGTGGAGGTATATGAATCTCGTCATCCTCTGTCTCACTCTCCAATGCATGCTCGGATGAAGGACGAGCGTATGAATGGCGTTGATTCGATTTGTCAAACCCTTCTTTCCCCTCGACGTCGACCGGAAAGCTTGTTTTACGTAAGGGCGAATCTACGTGAGTTTGCGAGTGGTTTGAATGCGCCTTGCTCTGGTAGGTCACAGACTGGGGGGAGTTGATGCGTGATACATATTCTTCTGACGCCATATAGCCAATTTGCTCATTGGGCAGTCCAGCAACGTTTGCAGATGTTCCTGCATAAACCATGTCAGTCATTTAAACACACCAACTACTAGGTCAGTCAGACTTACCAAAACCTGCACCCCTGCTTGCGGTCTGTCTGACTATCTTGTTGAGGTCGTCACTACTGAGGGCCCATTCGCCCCTGGAACCACCAATGCCTGGACCGTAGAGGCCATTCTCTTCCCGCACCAGCGCATCAGGATGCTTGTCATACCAGGCCTTCTCGAAGCTATCAGTGTGCGGTACACCGTGTCCATGCAGTCCGTAACTTCCCGGAGGTCCATGGAAAACCTCCTTGCCACTACGAGTGCGGTCATGATGTTTACCGGGCTTTTGCCGACCATCATTGTGAAAGCCAATCCCAGATGGGAAAGTCTGTGAGTATGGCGAAGGTGACGGGGCTTGGACGTCTCCGGCATCAGGGTGCATTGGTACCCTTTGACCGATTTCAGGAATTCCATGGTCGCTGTCACCAGCTTGGGAACCCGGGCGTTCAGTAGACGCTGAAGACTCGGTCCTATTGAAACTTGTACTCGATTTTAGAGGACGAGATTGAGGGTTTTTGTCGTCATTGGATAGCGGGGTGGAAGCCTTTCCGAAGCCAATTGCAGCTGCTTGGTTCGAATCTGTGCGGGTCACAGCCGAAACCCTCGCCTTTGCGTTTGAGCTGGAGAACGAGGGCCTTGGCGCATGTAAAGGCAAATCGCTACCAACGTTTCTTGTTTGTTCCGGCTGTTTCTCGCCATTTCCTTGGTCAGGGGTCGAGTCTTCTGCTTCATAGAAGTCAATGTCCGCGTACTCGCTTCCCTCTTGCCCAATTGACGGTAAAGACACGCTGGGCGGGCGCCGGGGTAGATCGAGGGTCGAGCCAGACTCATTGTTGTTAGTGTACAAGCTCCCGCTCTTGTTGCCCAAATTCATACTGAGAGGTACGTCATTGAGAGGCGATCTCGGGAAGCTGTCTCGGTTTGGAGACCTGGACTGATCTGCAGCTCGACGTCCGGGCCTTGGAGGAATCTTTGGGACGTCCATACCGGTTGGTGCGGTAGGCTGCTGCTGCTGCGAGCGAGAGGGGCGAGGAGGAATTTGAGGTGTCGACATGTTGTTGGTTGAGCTCGCCTGGTATTTGGCACTATTGTAGGCTGTGACTGAAATGTGTCAGTTTTAGGGATATTGAACGTGGAGGATCCAATGTGAAGCGCCTGTGGGCGAAGGACATGGATCTTGTGCTATTGGGGCTTGTCATGATTGCTCAAGAGAACATGTAGGAAGACGAAGCCATTCAATGTTTGCCAAATGTGTCCAAAGCACATGATGATTGATACGGCCATAACAGTGAAGCTCTCTCGTTGGATTCCCAGCATCACATCCCGCATGCATCAACAAGAAAGTAAGCTCCACTTACTGTTCAAGTACTCAGAAAGCAATCAATTGAGAATGTGTAAACTTCGAAACTGCGTAGAGTGTTGTCGAACTTCCATTTACTTAGTTGTGTTGTGTATGAGCGGTGGGGGATCTCGAGGGACTTACTGTGACGACCAAACCTGGAGGCGCTAATGGCTAGGCCCAAGCTTCCAGCTAACGCCAAAGGATACTGTAAGTCATTGAGACTCTCGAAGAACCTTTAGACCGCCCCATCTTTTCCAGGTTACTACAGTATGATATTCCGTACTGTACGGATGTATACTGACTTGCCATACTCTAAGGGGTCACTACCGCCTTCGTTGAACACCAAAACTTGGTTTATGTTCCTATGTACAGGTAGTTCCCCACATTCTGTCCGCCGATCCGTGGCGTGATCGTTGTGGCGTATGCACGAGGTGCCTTTTCTCCTCACGTGGAGGATCACGCTTGGACGAGGTAAGGCAGTCGGCGAACGATCAATAATGGTCATCACCACTGAATCAGCTCTTTTGAAAACCGATTTGAATGCTCTTACACACTATCGCTGGATCTCCTCCGTGAACAAGCGCAGGACGAATCCCAACTCCATGATCCCAATTCATAGCTGAAATAGAGAAAGAACCCCTATAGTTACAGATGCCCTGCTGCAACCCTGGTATTCGTCATCAAACACGCAAAATGACTTCTCCCCAATAGAACAGTGTGCTGAGCAGCCGCACAGTAACAATGTAGTTTGTGGCCAACGCCTTTCCCTCGTTCTTCAATCTCAAGAGGAACTTTAAACAATCATCTGCGCAACACCCTGTCCACCCAGTGTTTTGCTACCCACAAACCCCTGTCCCTTGAATCCAGCGATTGCGTAGCACAGCGCCGTCAACATCAGTACGACGGCGGCGGCGACTAAGCTTGTCGAGTAAATGATTAGGCTAAGCCATTGAACAAGGCTCATGACACCGTAGATGCCAGCACGCATGTAATTTGTCGTAAATCGCCGGATGAACTCGTCGAATGTGCTGGACGTAGGGCAGATACGGAGGAGAAGTGGTACTTCAACGAAGATGAGAATGAGACCGGAAACGCTGCGAAGAAATTAGCAACTGCAATTACAACGCTGCTTAGAGTGGCAAAGCAGTCCTCACAGGCAAATGATGCTGAAGATGATAATAAGGGAGACGTGGAGCAGGTTCGAGATCCCAAGAGCAATGCATAGTAATATGCACAATACACCCATCCTGTGGATCCGCCAGAGTCAGCCAATACCCATAGACGGTGTCTTCGCAGCTTTTCCGACTCAAATGTCTCTAACACGTCAAGAAGGCCATTTTCCTGAGCCACTTCGGTCGTCATGTTAAATCATCGCCCAGCAGCTGCTCGGGCTCAAAATAGCTCCCCTCAGCCCCCAGCCTACCCTTCACTCTACCTATTCCTTAGAGTTTCTCCCTAGGCTCCTTGAATCCCTTGCAGAGCCTAACGCTGAAGGAGCTATGCTGGCAGTTGAAGTGTGTACTAACCATTGCCCATATATGCCTAAGACGCGCGCCTGTTAGTTTTATTCTCTGTGTCTGTACTCCAGAATTGACTCACTGAAGTTGCGCGACTTAAACTCCTCAGCCAGCGTCATCGTAGCACTTCGTGCCGATGTGATTCCAGTCAACAGGTCCTAGAGCTTGTGGTCCGAGTGTCTGCTTTTGGCTGGAGCTTGTTTTGTTGTTCCTTGGGTCTGAGAGGAGGGCTGTTGATGAGAGGCTGGGCTAAGTATGACAGAGCTCGTAGTATGTGATGAGGTTTGGTTCAGCTCGAGCTGCGGATTGTATTTTATTTGTCTTTGATGTTGCCTGAATCTTTGTCGTGGCTTCTCGACCAAAAATCAAAGATGTCGCTAGCGCAGGGTTCGCAGCTGCGCCTGTCTGTTTTGGTCGTCTCACAGCACCTATCAAGCGCAATATTTGACTAGGGGTTTTTGTTTTTATTGCTAAACTAGATCCACGGTATTGAACAGATACTGATCGCTGTAGCCTGCGGATTCCTTCCTTGCCCCTTTTCTCTTCAGCCTCATGCCACGTGGTAGAACACGCAAGTCAGGAGGCGTGTTTATCATAGAAGCGTGTCATTGATATCACACTCCAGGCTCCGCTCTGTGAAGACGGGGAAGTATCTCCTTAAATATATGACCACTACAGCGTGCATTGGAACCCATACGCAGTCGCTCAATCTCAAATGCTTATGCTTGAAAACTGGTGAAGCATTAACAAATGACAAGACACCGGCGCATGGTGTACAGAGTATGGTTAAAGGCAGTCGCTTAATACAGCATTTTCCCGTAACATCAATCGTGTAGACACTGTAACTCATTTGAGTGGCTTTAGTCGATATGCACCTTGATCATGTTCGCAAAGTTCCTGTCGTTGATGGTACTGACACCATGAGCACATCTATACCAAACATCCCCGCAGCCATCTGGAATGTTATTATGACATTACTTCAGACGCTCATGATCCGTAAATCAATCGAAAGACATCGTTGAAGACAAAGTAGCTGCCCGCACCATCAGGCATAAGTTGGAAGACCTGGGTATAATTCATTGGCCGCTGCTCCTCGTCGACCTAGAATTCCAAAGCAATCAGCCTTTCTACAATCATGACCATTGGGTCGAGAGTAGCATCTGTGGCTTGATCCTACCAGTAGTGCTCCTGTGACCATGACTAGAATTCCACCACTCTCATTCGAAGGCTGTGCGTCAAGTGTGGAGACCCGATGTACGACCTTTTCAAAATGAAGGGACTAGGTATAGGTAAACAAAAGTATTCGCAAAGTTTACCCCGAGATGTGGCATACTGTAAGTTTCTCAATGATACCCGATACGCCCTGCACCGCAGAGGTCTCAAAGGTGAGCATTGACTGATCGCGCTGGCTCACCATGACAGTCAGCTGGGACACACGATCTGATATCTTTTCTACTCACGTATAGAGCGGCTAATTTTGTCCGATCGTCATCGAAGGTGTTGTAGTAGAATTGGGTAAACTGTTCTGTTCATTGCTCAGCTCGTGCGCTTGCTTAGGAGCTCGAGCTCGTCTTCAAGGTATGAAACTGTCTGGTAGGCTCACGGGCAATAGTCGTGAAGTCTACTTTCCCATGTCAGCGTCTTTTAGTGATCTTTGAAAGGAACCCAGGCTGCCTAGACGCATGGAAGGCCGTAGCATGTGAGGAGTGTACATACCTCCCATCGTTGCAGTGGTCGCAACCCTGGCTTTAAAATATGTACGAGCTAAGAGGCCTGGGGGACGTTTCCTAAGGTATTGATGCTGTGAGGCTGTTCAAGAACTTTGAGGCTTTGGTGGGGTGTGCAGTATGTACTGTAAGTATGCCAAGGCGTAAGGTAGGTAGGCGTGGTAGGGTACCCGTACCGCGGGGAGGTTTTACAGTACCTTACGGTCGGGTGGGATAGCTACATAAGGTACGGCGAACTTTAGAACTCGAAAATGATGATATGCATACAATCCAGCACTGCAACATCTTTTGAATGCTCATCATAGCATGAAGTTATCGAGAAGAACGACTGTACAGATCGCAATGTTTCTGTGAGCAATAAGCATTTCCCTCTACCTCTACCTCTACTGAAACTTCTTACCGCCTCTTCTTGATGATGACCTCTCCTTCAAACGATAACTTCTGATTTCTGTGAAGTAATATACAAACACAAGCTCAGCAGTCTGAAATACATCGTTACTTCTTTGCCAATAAATCTTAGACTTCTTCTTCAGCTGAGCAAGGCTAATCATGTAAATAGATTAATAGGGCCAGTATGAGAAATATGTGCTCAGCATGACCCTCGCAGACTTGATCGAGAGTTCTCTCTTCGTTTAGGGTCTCAGGCTCTACTATAGAAGCAGCTCATCGCTCAGCTACTGCGTTGTTCGCCTTTGAATCTATTCTGTTAATGTTGAATGACCGAACAGACGTGACCGGATAGCCTGAGGACTAGCACACCTATCCTGATGCTCGTTCTAATTTGTGAAACGTGTTGAAAACGAGAAATTCCGAGCGGGCCACTTGCAACTAATGAATAACCAAGTAAGGTACCAGCTACCCAGTATATCACTTAGAAGCTCGAAGTCAATGATATTCCTAGCCTTTCAAGATACTAACCCTAACAACACCAGAAGTTCAGTGGATCTAATTGTCAAGGTGATGAGGCAGCTGTTAGGTTGATGAAGCTCTTCGATCAATGCGGCTATGTTCCCAAGTCCGGGAAGCTCGGGTAATCTCCTAGTCCTCATTCAATTAACCCACTGTCTCCAGGAAAATAGTTGCTCGCTGTTTTCGTCTAGGGGACCCGTCACAAGATTTTGGACAACAAGCTATCAACATGTTAGCAGATCTTCTTTTGTCACTAAATTTCTGCGAGACTCACTGCTGCATTTGATTTGACGATCCAATCGTTGCCATTCAACTGTTCGGAGGAGGAAACATTATGGCTGCACAAGAAAGCGTTGAATTTGCTTTTCCATTGATCAAGCTTGTCTGTCTTCCCTAGAATCCGAAGGGCTTCCGTTAAGGACTTCGCACAGCCTCTCAGCAGCATACACCCGGCGACGAAGTCACCAACACTCAGTTTGCCTTCCCGCAGCTCAATAGCACCATCGATGAGCGATTCTGCCTCGTAACCGTTTGGGAAGTTGACCCGCACAATTCCTAGTGCAAAGCAACGTGCTTGGATTGCCGCCAGAACGATGAGCCTATGTCTTTCTGCTTTCCACTCATATGTCCTACCGAGCACGTCGGAAAGTTTATCTGTCACATCCTTGTCTTCGAATTCAATATTCGATGGATCACTTGGATCTCTTGTCTCTATGGTAACAGGCCTGTCCGTTTCCCGGAAGAAGTTTGTTTCGTCGACAAGCCACCAGCTAAGCTGTTCCTCCCCTGCGACTGGGCCGACGCCGTATTCACCTTCTATGGAGCTCGGGAATTTATCCACGGCAGTAGCGTACACGCGTACGAGGAAATCAATCGAGTTCGGGCGAGCGGATGCGAACTCGTGGAGTGCGAGAAGCGTGCTCAAAATATACTGTCCCGGATCCTTCGACTTCGTCGTCGTTTCACATAGAGCTGCAGAGGCGGCGTTGATATTGGGCCGCCCATCCTGAGTCCAGTACTCCGAGAAGATTGCAAGTACCTCGCCAACACCGGACGCGGACGTATCCATTCGAGATGATAGCTAGAATATCTTGAGAGGCTAAGAAACTAGCTCTGATATTGCTGTCTTCGGTTTGCAACAGAGCTAGAGCGTTGGAGTGTGAGGTTTGGCTCCCTGTGTTCACAGTATTAAATGCAGGGTTCTAACGGCACAGCAAAACACTTTAATTGTTGAAGCTAAACGAGGTCGGAGCCAGCCCCGGGGAGCCCCGCTTCGAAACGCACAAAAACAGCAAAAACAGCTTGGACAAGTGAAACGTATCCCGACGAATCATATGCGACATGCATGCAATTCACGAGTGCGTGATAATCTTCGATCGAGTGATTCCCATACCAGAGAAAGATCTCCTGTCCTTGTAACAGTCGCGTTTACAGTTCTCGTTCGCGTCATTGGCTTGGCTACCGGAATACGCACAACCTTCCATACTCGTGCAAGCCCAGTCCGACTTGCCGTTCTAGGTTTACGCCAACTTTCCCAGGACTCGCCGCTTACCACCGAGGGCGCGAGCGGATAGTCCGAGCCTTTCCAACACGCAGCAACGGCTATGATGACCAAGACTGTGTTTCGCCCAGCCAGGCCACCTAATCAAAACCTTGCGTTCATTCCAATTTCCATTTGTTTCCTGGAGGTGAGGTGGATCTGGATATGAATCCATCCAAAGCAAGCCTCGAGCTTAGGATCCGCCTAGGCTTCTGTTTGTCGTTTGCAGTATGATTTGCATGTTCTTTCAATGTTTGCGTTCGAAACTAGTGACTCGTCTGCTTTGTGAAGATGGATTCGTAGTTGAAATCTGGACACGAGGCCTGATCTTAACCTAGGACGTGCCAAGATCGAGTCGAGATATCCGTTTGCTTACCGTTCGTTGGACCTTCAATATGACCCAATCCGGACTGCGGCGAATGCTTCGCCGATATGTCCTTCAGCATTAACACTTATCGAAAGAGCCGCGTCGCTGTCCGAGTATAGAACCATCCGGAGCATGTATTATTCCAAAATGCTCAAGATTGTGTCATTGATAGGATCTACAGTATCTGCCCGTATTTATCACGCCATATGGTGCGGTATGTTCAATTTCGACTGATACTGGGTTGCTGTCTTGGTGTCGTGGTCCTGCCAACGAACCTGCCGCTAATAACGGTGAGAAATTGTAGAGCAGGAACCATTGCAAGGATAAGCAGTCGCCCAAGATTCAGCGCGCTTTGCTGTTACTCCACATTAGGCCTGCTAGCTATCTGTATGCTTCCCTCATCGACGTACAAAAGCCGAGGTGTCCTTGGTCGGGTGGCACAGCGTCGATCGCGTCGTGGTCGCGTCGTACTCATATCAGCGCTTGATCTGAACGATCTACCGTTTCCCTCGGCTATCCTGTATACTGACCTCTCATCACATTTCATGGTGTTCAGCAGAAATCCATGGCATTTGCAGACGACAAGCCGAACTTGAACCGACAAATCGTACAAGTTTTGTCATCATAGGACCCCGTAATGAGTGCAGGGATTTTACGAGGTCTGGCTCCCATTCAGCTGAGGTTGTCTTTCGAGCCTGTCAGGCCATCACGTGAAGGTCACACTAAAAGCGGATCAGCTGTTGTGTAACCCTAATCGAAAATTGACAAGATCTCCTGACTGAATACGATTCAAACCTTGCAAGGTCGCTGTGAAGCTACCGCGTTCATATCCTCAGCGCCGCTGTCATATCTAATTATCCGTCTTGCTCTATTCACGCATATTGTTGTGTGTAGTGAAGTAAGGAAACTTTCTGTGGTGGCATTAAGGTTCTCGTATGCAAGAACTTAATGTAAACCCGTGGGGAATGTAGATTCTCTTGATTGGAAGGTGGCAAGCTGACGTTATAAACACGCCATGCAATCGAACCAGGCAAAGCATGCGCAGAACGCCTTGCTTACGGTCACAGCCTCAGGAGTGCCGTAATCATTGTCAGCTCTAAGATCCTTCGGCCATGTCGAAGTATAAAGGCGTGCCATTTCTACTTAACATCTTCTACAACATTTCTTAAGTACCCAATCATTAAGTCATCTACACTTTGCAAACAGCAAACATGAAGCCTACAGCCGTTTGGATGGCTGCCATCACTCTTGCGGCAAAGGTGTAAGTGTCTGAACAGTCTCGTTTGAACGTTTCAATTATGTTTTGAGAACTAATCTTCGATCCACAGCATTGCCCAGGGTTCCATCAGCTCATGTACGACAACTCTGACAAAGGTTGCTCAATTCAACCTAGATCCAACGACAACGGTCTATCTCAGCACTGAGACAGAGACATCGAGCGTCGACTGTGGAGGGTGTGTCCTTGCAGTTACTACCAGAGACTTTGGCCCTGGTCCCGTATGTCTTACTTTCCGAGGTTGAATCTTTTGGATCCCGTACCTCCTCGCATTTGTGTTCTCGAAACCTTCAGCTATAATTCAATGCTGTCGTCTGCAATGATATAGTGTGCCCAATACTGACCTGATCTATCTCAGGTTCGAAAGATCACTGCTACCGCCACAGATCCAGTTACCACCACAACTGAAACAGCTTGCTCAGCGACTGGGTATTAGAAGATTAGATCAGGAAAGAGAGATATTTATGGGCGAGAATGAATGCTGGTCTTCTGTTAGTTGACAACAAGCTGGCGAGTTACAACAGCGACTATCCAAAGTTTCCATGACTCTTTTCGAGTGAAAGGGCCCTGAACACCAAATTGATCAGTAAAATGCCAACCCCAGTGCTCGCAGAGTCTGTGGTATTGGTGTTCGTTCAGCTATAAAGATGTAGAGAAATTAGGGCATTATTTGTCTTTTGAGATAATACGGTACTGCTCTAGGCTCGTTTTCTGTATATAAATTTCCGTAGAAGGCCAATCCCAGAGTGACAACACCTATCTACATAATGTAGGTACCCGTGCACGTGCCGTGATACCTTAAGACACCGTGACTGGTCGTTGGCCCAGCCCTACAGTCTAAGCGAGCCATCCCACGAATGAAAACCTAAGAATTCCTCAGCGCCATGAAATCTATGCAAACATTTTGAACTGCTCTGAAACCAGCTTGACAAGATGAAGGCAAATCCACTGTTATCTTGTCATGTACCTGGACGGAAACATCGGCAAGAGAAACTGCCACTTTTGCTGTAGCCCGGTATCCAAACCCCTCCTTCAGAGCTTGAATAATCGCAGCACATCACAGAATCGGATTTGGACCGCAGAACATGCTAGCTATGACACGCCTTCGTATCCTCGATACCATTTACCTCCGAGGTTTTCAACTCTCCGCCGTCATCGGCGCCGATGCATGGAATCGCCCAGGCAAACCCCAGCCCATTACGCTGTTCATCCAGCTACAACTAGATACATCCAGCGCTAGTACCTCGGACGACATCACACATACCTTTAGCTACGGCCACATATGCAAAGATGTCACTGCAAAGCTGGATGGGAAGGTCTTCCCTGGGTTGAATGACTTGGTAGTTGGCATTGCAGATCTCGCAAAGAATTGGCCTGGGGAGATTTTGAAGGTACAGGCAGTGGCACCGAAGGGACTGTTGAGGGTTGATGAGGGCTACGCGAGAGAGGTTCTGTTACGGAGAGTGGAGGTTATAGACAAAGGCTTTGGGCATCTACAATGGCGTGTGGATACCCTCGGGTGGTTCATCAAAGGCTTGAAGCTCGCCTGCATCATAGGCGTTAATCCTCATGAGCGTCTTGAGAAACAGAATGTCTGCATTGATCTTAAGCTACCAGGAGAGACTGAGCGCCCACACGTTGATTTTTACAAAGGTGGTTTCGACAACTGGCGGAATCTTGTGAAGCGGGTTTGTGAGGTAAGTCATTCGGAGTATGTTACGCAAACGTGACTTTGTACTCATTAAAACTTAGGTCGTTGAAGCTTCTTCTTTCAAAACCTTGGAGGCATTGGCAGGACTAATCTCCTATACATGCCTCAACGAATTTGCAATCCACCAAATTACTGTTTCTGTGGAGAAACCTAGTGCTCTCACTTTCGTCGCCGGAGCTGGAGTGGAAATTACTCGGGGTAAAGAATTCGTCGCTACCCCAACGGCATTTGATGTTGCACCCCTTATGGGTGGAAAAAAGCCTGAGAAAAGAAAGGCTCCTGGAATTCATACCGAGGAATGGATGTTGAACCGCTGACTCCGCCGATACGGACTCTGTTACTTCGTCTCAATCGCCGAACAATTAACCCTGCGCTTATATCTGTTCACATGGATGCCTATAATCGAACGCATTCAATCAGTTATCAATCCCCACTACACCAAGGACGATGATATAGTTGACACGCCGCCAACGACATCTCTGGCCAGCCAGATCTTGTGGTAACCGGGCTCTGAAAAACGCATCACATGCGGCAGCTACTTCTCATGTCTTAAGAACTGGACAGTGGCAGACGGCAGATGGCAGACGCATATCATGAACAGGACCACATTAGAGTTGCGCTTGCTGTGCCTGCATCGAGTTACTAGGGAAACAAGAAACAGAAGAGTATCGAGAGGATAGACTACGCCTGTCATGACGGCAAGACAAAAGACTTTTTGAACGGAAAAAGAGCTGGAAGACTGTTTTGCATATCTACGAAACTTCCGTACTTGCTACAGATGTGAAATCCCCGAGTGGCAATTTTAAACGATATAAACATGCGGTTTGTGAGATTTTATGATTATAGAAATACAGAGCCGCGGTGGTTTCTGGAGAAAATGGGTTAGAGATCAGGCGTTTTCCGATAACCTAGGTCACATTTCATTGGCATGCCCAGGACATCTTTTCAAAATTACTATACCCCATATGCCACTCCATCAATTGCCAAAAATTTCTCACACAGTCGTACGATTTACATGAGTCGCCATTGGCAGGACAAAACATCAAGAATCCTCTATCTATATATATCTAGACCACAACAAGCCCAACCAAATTCGTTACCACCGTGAAGCAATATCTGCTCTCAGGCCAGTAGGGCCATATCGCTGATATGACAGAGGACCGTGATGGTGGTTCTCCTGCCGGGAAAGCTAGGGTGGTGGTGGTGGTGGTGAGGGTGGTGCGAGGTGTTTCTGTATTATGTGCCTGACGAAATGGGTTCTGGAATCTGGTTAGTGTTCTACACCGGAAGACTATTGTGCCCAAATCGCGCTCATACACAAGATTTGGAATGGTGGAGCGTGACTGGATTGGACCCAAGCCGGTTGGTTAGGCAGTGTAGGACTCTCGCACTTTGATTTCTTTGCCGTTCGTTTCTGCGAGGTATGTATGTTTGCAGTAACGAACCATGATACCTGTATGCGTTCAATCCTTCAGTTTTCGAATTGGGATTAACCTTGCAAACTTTACGCGAGAGCCTGAGGTTGTTTTTTATGATGATTGTTGTCGTTGGACGCATACAAATGTAACTCTTTACTTTCTTTAAACCCTAACCCCTTCTTCCTTCGACCCCCTTTCCCTTTCCCTTTCCCCATCATAATCCCTCCAACAAACCCACCCCACCATCAACATCAAACATCAAACATCAAACATCAAACATCAAGCAACAAGCAACAACACTCGAAAACCCCAAGACCCCAAGACCCCAAGACCCCAAGACCCCAAGACCCCAAGACCACCATCCTCGACAAAGAAGATCGATATACTTTCAGTGTTTTCTTATGAGCGCGCAACAACGTCGTCATTAAAAGAAATATATCATGAGAATGAGAATGAGATAACACTTTCTTTGTAAAAATCAACAAAAATCCCAAGATCTCTCATACGAATCGACTGCGAAGATTGGTTGAAAATGAGTCGATTATTTTACTGAAAAAAAAAATCTCGTTGTGGAATGCGTTGAATGCGTTGGATTGATGGGGGAGGGAGGTTAGCAGATGTGCAGATAGGGCTTTGCCGCCTTCTTCCACCCCTCCTCCGGGTCATGTCCATCACCCTTTCATGCCCTCACTCCATTTCTATCCGCAACCCCCCCCCCCTGTCCACCCCTCACAACTCATACCAGTATATACTCCAACAAACTTGCAAACTTTCGATACTGCGAGACTGATTCCACAGAATGTCGGCCGAGAGATCCATTGCATTGTTGCAGTAGGGATATTCTGTGACAGCGCATTGGTTCGTTGTTGGGGTTTGATGGTTTTTTGGATGGACGAGAGGTGGTTGAAGAGGGAGAGGGGTGTGATTGAGGAGGAGAAGGCGGTGCTTTATTGGGGACATCGATGTTGAGGTTACTTGGGTCTGTCTTATGGGGAGGGGGGTATGGTAGGGTGGAGTTGAGGTGGGTTGAGTCGGTGTTGGAGAATTCTTGAAGACGGGGGTTTTGGATTGTATGGCGAGGTTGCGACCGTAAGTCCGTCTTTCATTTGGTTAGCGTTATGAGAGTACTGTAGGTGCGTCGAATCAAAACACGGAATTGGACACTTCGTTGACAAGTTTTCCCTTGCCTGCTTTTTCCCTTGACTTGCTTTGATGGGGTCTGATGGAGCTGGAGGGTTGCGAAACGGGAATTTGGGCCATGGTGACTGTGTCGTCTGTTTGAAAGGTTTATGTTGTTCTAGTAAAGAAAATGTCGAAGGAGGTGGAGGTCTGGGAGCATTCTCGTTGGTCGCTATTACATGCAGAGACGACTCCAGTCGAGACTCCGTTTCACTGAATTGATGGGTTTGGGTTTCGCCTTGTTGACCAGGGTGAAAGCAGGTGCTCCGCTTTGTTTTTGAAAAAATATCAATTGGCATGAAAGTACGTGTATGTTGCTCAGTGTGATATTCAATCTTTAGTCCATTACTGGATTGGAGCCATGATAGCACTGGAGACTTCGGATGATGACAACCGAATTGTCCACGATGAACAGACCCCGTCATGTCAGCTTTAGAAGGAAGTATTGGGAAAGCGTCAACTGAGTCAGGGCAATATTACAGGAAGTGAAATTTGGGCGTAGGGTCGATATGCTTGAGTCGTCAGCATTGTCAGCATTGGGTGGGTTCGGAACATTTTCCTTTGGTTGGGATGACCCACCAACTGCTCGCTCGCGTCGATCTAGCATCGAGAAACTCGTTGCAAAGATATCGCTGGCATTTCCATCCACAGTAGCCCTAGGTCTTCGGTTATCTAGACAAGAAAAGCGAGATTTCAGTAATGCTTATCGTGAAAGCAAAATTTGGGAGGTGCGGAAGATAACTGAGTCCGCTCAAGTTATGATACAGATTGCTTCGATTAATCGTACAAGTAGAACGCGGGCAGCAAGAGCTTGGCCTGGCCGCGATCACAGTGACACTGGATTAATCTCCACTATCTGGGACATGGAGTCTTTAGAATGTTGGAGAAAAGAACCGAGGACACGGTGCTCATTCGCCATGCTCCGGTCATTTCCAAGGTCCAGTCGAGAAGTCGAAAGCGACATTATTGATCTCGAAAAGGAGGAAGAATGTGTTGCAATGGTTGGAGCCGAGTTGCGCGGGTTCAAAACTCTGTCAAAGAAATTACTTAGAGGCGTTGATTCACCACCATTGCAAATCTTGCATCATAGTCCTAGAAAGGGTCAAAAAATAAGAGGATAGGTTTCTTCGTGGTTAAAACATCTGGACATTCGAGCAGCGGCGTTCTCAATGTCTCTCAGAGACACCCAGTGAAACGACGATGTTGTATCAATGGGATTCTTGGTTTCTTCTTTGATGACGCAGCGACAGTAGAGATCCCATCGCTCGAACGCGTGTGCCAGTAGTCGTAAGTTCCGTACTTCAACCGTGGTGATAATCGCCGACCGAAGCCTTCAGTGACCGCCCCCAAATGCTTAATCGCACCACACCTCAGGCCAACAATCAGCCTACTCAGGGCACGTGAAACAGCTAGAAACCCCACCACATATTCCGTACCTATGATCAACCTCTTGATCGTTTCGTCTTGGACGCTCGCAGGCAGAGTGAGAAGCCTGGTGCACATGCGGAATTTGTAATGCAGATTTTGTGTCATCTCGGTGAGGATTGCTTAGAATGCTGAAACTAACCATGTGAGCCTCAATGGTACCTGCAGCAGTCGTGATCGGACAATGCCTTCATCTGCAGGGAATGCTCCACTGTTTTCTCGCTGGGGAGTTTCAACAACCCTGGGTGTTTTCTGATGTTGCTGATAAGACTTGCCCTACTACCCTGCACTGGGTGCGAAAGGTAGCATTATGAATTGCGACTCAGATTGTTCACGTTTGGGTCGAGTTTCCTCAGCCGCAACAGAATTGCACATATTTGCACTCGGTGAACATCATCTCAAAGATAATAAAATCGAATCGTCAAGACGTTAAACGATGGCGTACCCGCAATGGCTAGATTTCTGGAAACTGCGTCTTAGTGACTGCGTTTGATCGTCCCCGAGTCTTCAGCTGGCCTCATGGCCCAAACATCCCGACGGAGGCACAGGAATAAGCAGACCCACATGCAGGGTCTATGGCCAACCACGACTGACATCACAATCAGCGAGCAGAACTGAAATCTCAGCTTGATTCGGTTCGAGTAACGTCCACGCGTCCAATCAGGCAAGATGCGTAACCGTTTTGTTTCCTCAGCATGTCTTCGGTGTACATATGTACAGCTCTATTAAATAGAGCCTCTATCCTTTCATCACTTGATACCCTTCACTTGTCAATTCACTAAATTTCCAACCATATTCTTTCCTCCAAACTGTAATTTTGATCCCCTCGGCCGCATTTGATATCCAGCCATTTTTTCATCATGAAGTTCCAGAGCCTCTTCGCTCTCGCTGCCCTCGGGTCTGGTACCCTCGCCTTCCCAGCCTGGCCTCACTACTTTTCGAAAGGGGACAACGGCTCTATGCTGCCACCCTACCCTAAGTCGACCCAAAGCTGGATTCCGACTGGGGTCGTTCCATCCGGCGTCTTCCCCACAGGCGTCTTCCCAACAGGCATCTTCCCTACAGGCGCCTTCCCCCCTGGTGGCTTCTCAACAGGATCCCCAAAATACACAGGTCCCCACGGGACAGGTCACCATAAATCGGTATACCCAACAGACAAACCCATCCTCCCTCGCCATAAGTCGCATTCATTCACCGGCGGTTTCCCCATGCCGACAGGATCCCTCCCACCAATGCCGTCCGATGACCCTATCCTAAGCTCTCTCAAGATAGAGCACGAATCATACAAGGGGCCGCACCCGACAGGAGGGCCATTTATCGCCAAACGTGGCGGATCTGCTCCTTTCCCGTCCGAACCGAACTCGGGAGAGAAAACAGATGATTGCTCCTCTGAGAAACACGCACACAAGACTGGACACAAGACCGGGGCACACCCTCGCCCCACGGGTGTCAAGCCCAGTGGCGCCGTAGGGTATCCCAAGAACACGAAACAATACTGATCTTTTTGATGCATTTGGTTGAACTCTGCTGGTTCTGATGGAGACTGTATTCAGCGGATAAATTTGGTGTGTAGGCTCCGGCTGGATGGCTGCTTTCTGTCGCATTACGATTAGACTAGACGGGCTTTCTTGAGCAATAAACCCGATCGTCCCTGGCTTTCCAACTTCTGAAGACTATGTGGAAAGTGTTACGTTGTGTGCTATCAGGGTGTTTCCTTTGAGCGTAGCGTAGTGACAAGGTTGCCCGATCTCTGCATACATAGCCTCGAATTCCATAGGTGAAACTATTCGGATCCATTAATGGGCGTTTTAGAGTGGTTACCCCTGTCGCCGATGTGTCGATATCTTTATTCCACGAGAAGGTCGAGGTTATAATCCGACCCATGATACGCTAGGTAGTGATGCTACTTTGATCCAGCCTGACTCATCTTCACAAGCACTCACAAAAGACAGATTAGATATTAAGTTGCTCCTACTTCTTCGTCTTTGTTACTGCGCCATTGCCAAAGAAGTCGCTCATCTTTTTCATACCGGTAACGTTAACCTTCTTGAGATCTCTCAAACCCCTTGATTCTCCAGCTTTCTTCCTCTTTTCCTCCTCCTCTTTCCTCCTTTTTTTCTCTGCTC
>JAABUR0100001261.1_pt1 | contig 46631 bp, 63 predicted proteins | sample 5560091 | NCBI WGS metagenome assembly JAABUR01 (sample SAMN10711879, study PRJNA513375) | rock metagenome | isolation source: Antarctica rocks | place: Antarctica: Victoria Land, University Valley sud | reverse complement strand
AAAAGGTCTGGCAAATGTTCACAAAAAGCCTTCCTACGCGCCCGAGTAGAAAACAGAGACGGCAGTTCCGGGCTGCTTGTAGCTTTTAGTCGAGACCACCATTCGCTATTTAAAGGATATCGAAACGGGTAGTGTAGGCTCATCCCGTGAAACTTACGGGGCCGCATATCCTCGTTCTGACCAAAATACTTCCTTCCTCTCTCACTCTCGTCCACTTCTACCACGGTTCAACAAATGGCAGACTCTATGGCAGACTCTGTGCCCCTCCAGCCAGCAGTCCCGTTCCTTCTCATGATGAGTCTTCTTGTTTTCACCCTCGCATTCACCAAAGCCCAATCTCCCATCCGTGTCGCACTTGTCCCTGGCCTTTCTTTACTCTTAGCCTACAGTTTACGCGTAAGGAATGCTGCAACAAACTTGGCCAGCCCCATGACCTTGTGCCTCTTCGGCGGTGCTACAGCTGGCCTTGCGTTGAAATACCTCGACTGCGTTGTATTCAGCGCATGGGGTTTCGAGGAGCAAGGACCTACACGGGCACTCGGCGGCTCACGACCGGTTTCACGCCTAGATGTCCGCTCCCAAGCACATGGAAGGCATGTGACCGTGTTTTCAAGACTTCGGTTTGGGTTAGCAGAGGCGTTCCGCTTGCGCCATGTCGACACACCATGGGAGGCGAAGAATGTACCGCCGTTTCGAGCCAGCGATTCTGCTTTCGTGCCCCAAAAGAGCTGGTTTGTTATCCAAGCATCTTGCCGAATGCTACTCTATGCCGCCGTATTGGATCTTGCTACATTTGCTCCACCGCCAGACCCATCCTCGGTGCGATTTACACCAAGCCGTATCCCATTCTTGGTGCGTTTGGGCGAGGTAGATGGTGCTGAACTGACGGTGAGGGTTGTTGCCGTTTTGGGACACTGGGCAATCATGTATTGCATGATACAGATGCTTTACTTAGGGTTGGCAGTATTCTCAGTTTCGATGGGTTTCACAAACGTCCGTGTTTGGCGGCCTTTGTTCGGTGATGTGAGAGATTCTTGGTCGGTTCGGAACTATTGGGGGTAAGTATAGAATCTTGTCCGAGGCAGATCTTTGGCTTTCGCTATTACTTGTTGGGCTTGGAATTAATGCTGAAACCACGACGGCAGTTGCTTCTGGCACCAGTCTATGCGGCAGAGTTTCTCAAGCCCTGCGACCTTTATCACAGAAGCTGTTTTACGTCTCCGGCGAGGAGGGCTAATCGCTCGATATATTCGCATTATAGCCACGTTTGTCTGCTCTGGAGTTTATCATGTTTTCATTGATATGAGCTATGGCATCCCACAGCGGTCTTCCGGCGCTTTGAGATTTTTCTGCTGCCAGGCATTGGCAATTATACTTGAGGACACCATACGCTTTGCTTATCATACCACCATTAAAGACCCTTCGAACAAAGACAGAGAAACAAAACTCTGGGAAAAGGCTATAGGATTTATATGGGTAGCGGTCTGGTTGGTGTGGTCCACACCAGCAATATCATACCCAATGGCCCAGAAGAATGCTGTGAACGGTGGAAGTTACATTTTGCCTTTCAGCCCGATCAGAATCTTGTCCCGATATTTCTATAATCTGTCTTAGGTTTGAAGTTGTCGTTAATCTATAAGACTTATGGCTGAATATATAGCAGGCTGAGGATAAGTGCTTGATATATATCCAACTGACGACATTTCAAACCAAAAGTTGTGGAGACTACTGAGAAGCAAGTCACAGGGCCTGCTTTGTACCAATTTGGCAACAGCAACATAGACATATGCTGAGTGCCCCTTGGCTGGGCCTGGTTTGACACTTGCAATGTCTCTTGGGGGATGCCGTATGGCTCCGCGACGGCCAGCTTGTGCTGAGTGAGACTGTTTGAGACGAAGACGATTTTCCGTCCATCTACTCGTCATCACTGCACCGTTCGAATTCCTATCCACATCTTCCACCGGCCATAAGATCGCTTCCCAGGACTCTCTATTCCTTCCGCTTTGCTCTATTCATCTAATTGATTGCTTCAACTCAAGTCCTCGTCGATCAGGTTCCATGGTACTCCAATCCTGCCAAGACCACTTAATGTCCTTTATGCTTTATCGAAGAGACTGTGTAATGGAAGCCTGGTCTCCTTAGCTGACAGGATCACCGAAACCCTCATTGTTTCGAATGTGCGCCATGCATACAAAGAGCTTCGATAAGTCTGAATCGGTTTTGCAAAACTTGCAACAGCTGCGCAAAGATTTGGGGGTTTCATCATTGCCGAGTGAATTTATCGTGCGCTTTGATGTTTGACGGCTTCCACATGGCGATGACCGAATCCGCTGTGACAATCTGAGATTTTATCGGTGTACGATCGTTGGTTCATCGTACTGTAGTCCTTGCTCAGCGCGCCAGCATACCTTACGCATATACAGGATCTCAAAGGGCACCTACGGAAAAACGTCTTGGAACGGGTGAATGTCTGTCTCATTCAATCGCACAGATCATTTCTGTCATCACCCAATCGTGCTCAATTTTCTAATATCCTATCCCAAGTACTACTCTCACAACTCGCCAACCACAGTCTCAAGGAACCTAACCCTCGCGCCTCTTAAACACTAACCTTGGCTAAAGACTAATACCCTATAATATCCGTAACAGACTTCAGATCGCTATCATCAACTCATTGCATCTTTGCTTAGTCCCTACTAAATAATCTCGTCTAACGCTCTTCAGAAATCCTTTTTCTTCTTTGATAAATGATAGCGCAGGTTCATTGACACCAAGCTGGAATGTCTATCGTTGCATTCTTTAATGGTCATGGTTGCATCTCGTACAACCAGTCAAAGTTATGGATATGTGATTTCCGTGAGAACAGTACCCTTCTGCATTCTCGAATCCCTCTTCTCAAATACTGGTGTAACAACCCCTATCTCCTATCCCTGTTTCCGCCTAAACCCTCCCCATCGACTTCACCCCTCTCCGTCTCTCCGTCTCAAACCCATCCACACCCGCCTCGCTCACTTTCCATTGCATCTCCTCTCCAACCGTCCCTTCTGATATTCCCTCGCATCACTTCTGTGTTCCGGGATACCTTGTTCACATGTCGTAACACTCACGTGGAAATATCTCTACAGAGCCTGATCCAATAAAGTGAAAAATTCAGTCAAAACCAAACTTGATATTCCCTGGGAAAGAGGGAAAATACATGTTATTACGCGAATTAGTTTTCTCGTTCATTTCAAAGCTCTATCCGCCCCCTTTCCAGTTCGAATACTGTACAAGTATCCCGCAAACCATTCAAAAACCTCTTGATCAACATCACCTAAAGAAGCGCATCGCATCAGGCGTACTCCTCAATACGCACATGAAGCTGTTCCGAACACTTGTATTTTTTTCCCTTTTCACTCTACAGTGCTCTCTCTCTCTCGGATCGCACATTCGCGGAATTGCAATGCATGTTCACGCAAACTGATCGACGGAATCCGCGAACTGACTGGAAGCGATATGGCAATTTGCAATTCACACTCTTCTAATTCCATTATCTCATACCCTTTATCCCAAAACCTCCCCACACACTTCTTTACCTCCACTCCCCACCTCCCACCTCCTCTCCCCTCTCCCCTCTCCCCTCTCCCTTCAACGCACAATCAACCCCCCCCATCCCCACACCCATCTCAACCCCCAGCCCAAGTTCCCTCCTCTCCCCCCCTACCCCACCCCACCCTACCCCACATATACCTACCACCTCACAAACCCCATCAACCTCGAAAACCATCACATAAATATCCCTCGGCTGCGGATACGCTCATGGGACTGAAAAAACCCCGAGACAACCACTTGTGACACTGATATGTGGTATGATATCCAGAACTTGGAGATTAAAGCCCACATGGCGCACGCTCTACTAACTTACTTCTTTTTCGTTTGACAACAACGCTCCTTCCTCCTTCCTCCTTCCTCCTTCCTCCTTCACCCTTCACCCTTTCCCCCCTCCGACTCCACAACAACAGCATACCTCACCTCAAAACATACCGCAACCATTCTTGTGAATTCTAGCAGATGGAATGAAAAAAAAAAAATTGTCTTCGGGTGTTGGTGCGGGGCGTAGGGGATGAGGTGGGTGGTGGGGTGTTGAGAGGGGATGTGGGGATGTGGGATGGTATGGTGGGGTTTTGAGGGAGGGGTATTTGGTCTGTTTGATATAATATTAGAAAGGGTCGCTTTTTGATGGCTGGCTGAGGTCGCGGCAATGTGAAGTGACAGTAGAAAGAATGCTTTCCTTGCTACGCTAAATCCTCCACCAGGGTGGGGTAGATAGGTATGATCTATATACTCATGAAACATAAATCTAGCCACCATGCCAGAATGCATTTACACCCTCCTACCGCCCCAACTTCTTCAACTCCAAATACCTCAACGGCGGAAACACCACCAGCGCAAACGCCGCCCCCAACCACTCCCCCAAATCCGACCCGCTATCCCCCACCATGCGCGCAATCGGCCCCACATACCACTTCTGATTCATGCCCATGATGGCGCCCACCCACCCGATCAAAAACGCAATCAGCGCCGCTACGCCCACCGGCAACCGCTTCGGGTCCTCCCACGCCGTCCAGTCGAAGCCGATGCCGCGCCGGAAGATCAAATGTTCTTCCAGCACGATGGACACGAAGATCGTGAGCCAATAGCCCATCAGCGCGAGGAAGTTGCTGAAGATGTCGTACAGATTGTTGCGGCCCGCGATCGCGCACACAAAGTAGATGACCACGATCACGCACGCCCACCAGTAGCGGGGCACCGCTTTCCCGTAGCGGCCCAGCACTTGCACGCCCAGCGATGCGGCATAGGTCCCGGGGATGTTGTTTGCGATGACGCCGAGCGCGACCACGACGCCACAGAATTTGCCGAAGCCGCCTAGGCCGCCGTAGCCGGCGAGGATGAGAGCGCCGGTGGAGACGGTGGAGGCGTCGGACCAGCTTTGGTTCGCCGCGATGCCGGTGGCGAGGCCGATGCCGATGAGGTTGACAAAGGTGAAGGAGAGGGTTAGGCCGGCAAAGGTCATCATGAAGATCTTCCATTTCGTCATTGTTTCGGGGTAGTAGACGTAAAAATCGGAGGCGGCGGCGAGCCAGGAGATGGGGACGGAGAGGCTGAGGGAGAAGAAGGAGAGGCGGTTGGCGTTGATGGTGGCGGTGTTTCCTACCGACGCCGTGGTGGTGTCGAAGTGAGGGCTGGCGACTCCGACGAGGATTAGGAGAACGATCAATTGGGGGATCCATGCCCATCTAATTTGCGATTTCGGTCAGCATGTTGGAACTCGGTCGGTGGGCCAAGACCCCACATACCTTTCGTAGATGTGGAAGATTTTGATACCAAAGACGGCCACCACCCAGCTAACCAAGGCAACAATGACGATGCCCACAACGATTGACATGGTTCCCCCGCTGACTGCGGACAAGATCTGGCCGCCGACAATGCAGTCAATGGTTCCGTATCCAACCATGATGATAATGTTTAGAAAGCAGGCGATCTTCGCTGGCCAGTATCCCATAAAGTATCGAGCCACAATCTATACGCTCCGGTTAGATCATGTATCAGATTCTGGAGTTGACAGGGAATGCTCACCATGGTTCGATTACCGCTCTGAGCCCCCCAGATGCTCATGTATGCTGTCGCCGCGGATCCAACCACCACACCGAACACCGTGGTCAATGCGCTGTCTGTAAAGCCAAGGCTGAACAGCAAAGGGCCCAGCAGTCCGACAGCAAGATTGTTCGCTGTGATGTTCGCGCTGAACCAGAGAATGACCATCTGGACGTAGCCGAAGACAGACGGCGCATGTCGCTCGTTGGGCATCACGCGCGTGATGCCGCGCTCCTCGAGGAAGGCCGGTTTCTTGATCCTGGAGTTCCATAACGAGAATCTTCCGCGCTCAGGGACATGCAGAGGGCCGATGTCCTCGGATTTGCTGGAGGAGATGTCGACGGTGTCAACGGCCTTTTCCACATCGTGGGGGTGGGTGTCCATGGTGGGGGGTGGGTGGTACTGCTGCAATTGACCTTGGAGGGGACTGAGGGAGAGAAAGAGAAAGGGAAGGTCAGGGCAGTTGGAAGCTCAAAGGGTGGGGGGACGGTAGCGACGGCAGTCTCAAGACCCGACCACCCGACTATGGCACCAGCAATGGGCGCAAAGGCGAGGCGTAGACTTTTGTTCTCCATATTACTACTTAGGTACCTACCTACCTTACTATGTATTAGAGTACCTCGACCCCTCGAGAGAGGTGAAGGCTAGTCGAAACCACCATATGCACGGTCGACCACATGGCGATCGAGGGGCTAGACTCGTACCTGCCGTGTGTTCTTCTTGAGGCGACCCCCGCACCCCCGATTTGTTACAGAATTACAGATTGATGAGCAGGAAAAGGTCCGAGTGGTCTTTTCCGAATCGATTGCTGACTTGCGGTGCGACGATGAGGTATTCCGTACAGTATGTACATACCCTGCCCCACCCGACAGAGGAGATTCATCATCGCGGCTGCAAGTGATGAATCCGCAATGGGAACGCTCTCCACCTTCCGCACGAAATCAGCGGAACTGGCGACATCTCCCTTGATCCCGTGGGATTTCTTCTTTTCTTATCGCGAATCCTCCACCCTGGTTCCGGGACCAGAGATCGCCGTGTACTAGTACTTCCTATCCGGGGGTTCGACTGTTAACGCAATCTGCAGATACAGGGGGATTGATTGGTCAGCATAGCACAGATGATCCCTGACTGTGGCTTCAGCGTTAACAGTTAAAACCCCAGATACTAAGGTACAGTAATTTCGACGAACGCGTGCGCGGAGAAAGCTGCATGTCAAGCGCGGGAGAGAAGGCAGCCATTAAAGTCAAGCGGAGCGCCACATGCAGCCATCGCCGCATGGCGTCTAATATATTCTCAATCGGGGGGCTTTGTGCGCCACGCAGTGTCGGCCAATTGATTGGTAGATTGCGGCAGAGCAGATAGCGCGGAGAAAGGAGAGAGGAGCAGATCAAGGGCTTGCCTCGTGGTTGACAAAACACCGACTGTCGTTGCGGATGAGATCGTCACGTTCCGACACGGACATGATGAATCGTTGACGAAACGACAATTACGGGTTATTCGGTGATTGACATCGGAATACGTGAGACTGCGGGGATGTTGGAGAGAACATCATTGCTGCACTGGGCGGGCTGTTATCTCTTGCTCCATGCGCATGTCCCCACATCAAGTCCTGCTAGAGAGGCAACTACTGCCGGCTTGGAGGATTTACTTCCGTGGCGCCGATAGGTAAGGTAGTGGAGCTGGTTTCTAGTGGAGCCTCTCATCAAGTGTAACTTGTCGCGGGTGTCGGGAGCGCTTTCCGCCCCTGTCTCGGTCGATGTCGAAGATACTTGAGTAGGTTGGTGGAACGTCCGCCCAGCCAAGCAATTTGTTCTCATCGATTCTTGAGGGGTCGAGGCAAGCGGCGAGTCCTGGGGAATAATCCATCTCCATGCGGATTTGCATTCAATCAATCATCAACCCCGCAAATAATATCACCGTCACGAATTCCTTCGTCCAGTCTTATCCCGTGCGTGGAAGATTAAGAAACATGTTTTCGTCGTTATGGCGTACTAGTACTACTACGTACCTAGCTAGTAGTACGAGTATCTGTACTACGATAAGTGCTTACTTCTTAAGTAGGTATTGATGCTCAAAGTCAATTCTCTCACGGGTCCAGTCAAGAACTACGTTCTTGATGTCTTACATTTGATTGGCCGCGTTTCTTGGTAGTTCAACTAGCATGGTCTACTTGTAGTACGGCTTTGCTCTAAGGTACCTACTCTAGTCGCTACCCGTAGATCATGGTAGTGGCGTATGGCTGCTTGATTGCCTTTGCTTGTACTTTTATGTTGCACACCCAATTACGGAACACACAACATCAGACCGATATCCTCGAGGCGTTCGCGAGTATGCACCGCGTCAAACTCGCTGTACAGTCTCGCGGGTGGACTTTGCCACTTGCATACCTCATGCGTACATGTCCTCCCCCGGGTTACTTCCGTGCTTGGATCTGGTATTATTTGCCTGCGTGTGGGAGAGAGTTTCGGTCTCGGGCCTCGTTCAGGCTCTCGGGGAACAGAGTTTTCCGGGCCGTACCGAGAGTGGAGTGGTACCTTGTCCTTGAACTCACCGGCAGTCACACCTTGGCGCGCCTGGCCAACAACAAATGATATTAAAACCTTAGGCTTGTTTTACCATGGAAATTGGAGGCGAAGCTTGGGGGGGAAAGCTTGGCGTTGGCCTCTCCCAGTGGCTTTTGACCATGCCTATTCCGACTTCCTGAGACCAACCGGCCGACCGCTACTACTTAGTACTGTGGTACTCCGTGCAGTATTCCGTCCTTGTAGAGTGTGCCACTTATCACGCTCTTTGCCCAGCAGGGATGGCAGATGGCAAACTGAAGTATGTACTGTATTCCGTACTGGTATTGTATTTTATTCCATTTGTTGGAACGAGTCGGAAGCGAGCCTCGAACCCCCGGCACGACGACTTGACACGATTCCAACATCCAACAGCAGAACGGGAGATACAGGTTCGGAGGCGACCTCGGAGAGATGTGTCGCCCCCTGCCCAGTTAGATACTCTATGTAATGACAGATGAGACATGGAACAAGATCCTTGACCAAACCGGGGCATGTTACATGTATTCTATGTACAGTAAGGTACTTTATCGGAACACCATGGTTGGAATGTTCCTGCAGCGCAGACAGCGGCTAGAACTAAGGTAGTACCTTACCCTTGAAAAATACAAGCCACCGTTTTCCATGTTCGAATTTCTCTTCAAGCCAATACGAGCCCCAGGAAAAGCATTGTTGTTTGTTAGGGGTCTGATATAAACACAGAACCTCCACGACCTCCAAATGCTTCGACGACGACGAAGAAGCTTGCTTTAGAATAGCTTTAGAATAGCTTGAGCTCTCTTCTGTACTTTGTGCGAAGTTCCACGCCAATTACATGCGCAGAGAGACCTCAGCTCTGTGCTAGGCCACTGCAGCAGCAGCATCAGCATGTCGGATGTTCAGCATCTAGCCATCGAGTCATGGACTCTATACTCTCTTGGCTTGTTGATAATCACTGCAAGACTGTATGTCGTTCCCTGGTTCCCCAAACCAGGTGCTTTTTGGCGAGAAATTGCTCATAGTGCTTCAGCGCATCCCAAAGAATACATCTTGGCTCATGGAAAAAACTACATTTGGCCAATTGGATAATGATCTTAGTTGCGGTACGTTTCGCCATTTCCTCCTGCAAAAGTCCCCACTCATTCTGATCTTCTTCGTCGCCGTCTGCCTTCAAAGCTCGTGCATCTGGACCTTCTATGAATGGCTCTAATCGGACATAGGTTACATTCACCGGAGTAATAGTGGCGACCAACCAAGTATCTCAAAACCTGAGCAATTATCTCCCCCCCGGTGCGGCAGAGAAATTCACACCGGACGAACAAAACAACGCCATATATGGGAGCAAAATGGTTCTGGTGCTGGAGGAGTGTATGTTGACCACGACTTGGCTCATCAAGGCCTGTTTGCTACTGATGTATTATCAACTCACGTAAGCTGTCCGGCCTTTTCCGACTCTTTGGCGCTGGAAGTAGCAAGCAAGGAAGGGACCCATCATCGTCAAGGCGGAGAGAGTTGCAAGACCACAAATGCTGATTCTCGATACTCCGCAGAACAAGAACGAAGATCAACACTGCAGTCAAGCTTGTGGGGGGCTACTGTGTATTTGGATTCATCGTGGTCCAGGTTCTTTACCTGGGAGTCTGGTGTCGGCCAATACAACAGTATTGGGCAGTTCCTGTCACTAATTGTACGTTCCCGTCTTTGGGTTCCTCCAACCCCCAATTCTCGAAACAAATTTGACAAGGCAATGGCTTACACGGATTCGATACCACAGCGCAATGTGCTTCATATTACCACCACCTAATCACCTCGTCCGTGTTTAATATATCCTCCGACTTAATGATATTATGTATTCCCCTACCGATGCTGTACAGATTAAAACTTTCAATAAAAAGGTACGTCCCACCCGCCCGCCACTCTTACTCCATCGCACTTTCCGGTATAGCTAAACGTATCCGTAGAAAGTTGATCCTGGGCGGCGTCTTCAGTCTCGGTATCTTCGTCGTAAGTTATCCCCCACCACCTCCCCTTATACCCACACACAACCACTAACGCACACTGCCCCCTCCAGATCCTCGCCGCAATCCTCAACCGCTACTACAACTTCACCGAACCCTACGGCTCCCTCGTTTACCTCAATTGGTACGTCGGCGAATCCGCCACCTCCGTCTTCGTCGCCAACGTCCCCCTCTGCTGGCCCCTCCTCTCCCGTATCTTCCACGTCGGCGCCTTCAACTCCTCCCGCCGCTCCGGCGCCAACCGCACCGACCCCAGCTCCAACGCCCTCCGCAGCGAAAGCAAGGAGCGCATCACGAATGCCGGGAGTAGATACTACGGCGCCGATACACCTAGCCAGAGAGAGGGCACCTACGAGTTGGGGAAGATGGGGGAGGGGCGGTATGCGGTTACGGCGGTGGGGGGGGAGGGGCGGTTAAGTGATGGGGAGGTGGAGAATGAGAGCGAGATTGTGAAGACGGTGCATATTCAGGTGCATGATGGGGTGGTTTGAGAGTGGGGTTTGTCATGTGTGCGTTGGGGGGGGGGTTGTTTGTTTGCGTGAGAGTAAATACTGAGACGAGATGATGTTGGGAGGGCCAAGCGCGTTGGATAGAGGTGAAAGAGGATATCCTGTCTATATGGTGAGGTACTATTGGAGCGAATTTGTGCTAGATACAAGGTTCTTCTGGGCTTTTTCTTTGTATAGCTGTTAGAATGGTTGGTTCGGTAGATGAGATACTCTGTTTGATTATACCCTCCATCTCGAGCGCTTATAGTGCGATATCGTTCGGGTTGTGGGCAAAGAGAGACCTGGTCAACTGGCGGAAGGGAGAACTGTGGGCGACAAAGTCCGGCCTAACCCAACGGACTTGGTTCGGTTTCCCCCAAACACGAGTCTACACATTTCGCGCTCCCCCACCCCACCCCCTCCTCTCCCAATCTTCCCCAACCATCCCCGCCCCCTTCTCCGCAACCGCATACACCGTCGCCTGGATATGCGCGCCCACCTGCAACGGCATCACGCTCGCATCGCACACCCGCAAGCCCCGGGCCCCATACACCCTCAGCCGCGCATCCACGACCCCGTGCTTGATCCCGGCGCGCCCGCCCATCGAGCAGGTGCCCACGGGGTGCCAGTCCGTGACCGTGTTGGCGCGGACAAAGGGGGTGAAATCTTCGTCGTCTTCGGCTGCTTGGTTGGAGGCGGTGGCGGTGGCGGTGGCGGTGCTGGAAGGGGAAGTGGGGTTGACGGGTGAGGGTGCGGGTGAGAGTGGAACGGGGGGGGAAGGAGGGTGGGCGCGCGCGACGATGATGGAGGATAGAGGCGCGGTGGAGCAGATGCGATGGCCGAGTTTCTGCGCGGCGACCATCATCGCGAAGTCGATGTCGCCGCCTGGGCCGGCGTAGTAGCGCGGGTCGATGACGGGGTTGTCGGCGGCGGTGGTGGGGGTTCTGCTGCCGGGGCGCATGGCGGGGATGTGGATGGAGCCGGTGGAGAAGGGGTACTGCAGCATTTGCAGCATGGTGGCGTAGGATTTGCCGGGGACCGATTGGAAGTAGGGGCTGTAGTTGCTGGTGTCGAAGTTGAATTCGATTTGGCCGAGGACGGTGGAGGGGTTGAGGCGTGCGGCTAGGATCGCTTTGCGGGGGTCGTTGGCTGTGGATGGGGAGGTTTGGGTGAGCGAGGTGGAGAGGGCGGCGAGGGTGCTGGGGGGGACCATGTGCGAGTAGGGGAGGTAGATGATGGACGAGGGGATGGCGGTTCGGGGGCCAGAGCGGGAAGTGGCATATGCGTGGTCGGCGGCGGCGGCGAGGGCGGGGTCGGTGCGGAGGTGTTCGGGGGTTTTGATGGGGGGGGAGATTTCGTAGACCGTGCAGGTCACTGGGTGGTGAGGTTAGTCCTTGCTTTTAGGATTCGAGGGTAATGGGGTTAGTATGTACTCATGTGGTCTTGGAGGTTTTCTCCTACGTTTGGATTATCGACTTTGCTTTCGATGCCGGCGGCTTTGAGAATATCTGGATTTCCTATCCCGGAAAGCTCGAGAAGCTGGGGCGATTGCACGCTCCCGGCGCAGATGATGATTTCTCCCTCTGTCGTGACGACATGTTCTTTCTCACCATGTACGAATCTAACGCCCTTTGCAACCCATTCGCCCTCGGCCTTTTCGAGCACTACTTCCTGCACAGTCGCTTCACTGAGCAACACCAAGTTTGGTCTCCCAGAGTTGGGTCTGTAGTACGCAGTAGCCGAGTAGCTCCTTTCTCTCGACTCTGGAGTAACGCCCGTAAGTGACGTCCAACAACCAACGTTCGATCCCGACATGTGACTACGGTTCGTTTCTATACCCAATTTGTTGCACGTAGCATGCCAGTGTTGGTGCGAGGCTCCGTATTCCGAGGAGTATACGGTTTGAAGCGGTCCATCAGTTCCGTGGAATTTGAGCTCATGGTGGGATTGATGCTTGGCTTGGTGGTCTTCGTTTGGCACGTGGAAATGTTCACTCTTTTTGAAAAATGGTCTGATATCCTTCAGTAAAACCCAAAAAGAAAATCTCTCATGCAATTAGGGAACAGAATACATAGAATAGAGCCACCAAACAAGTAAAACCAACGTACAACATTATACACTAATTAAAGAGACCTGCCAAGCTAGACTGAGGAAGGTCTTTTTTGAAAACAGCAGAATAAAACAACTTACAGCAACCCATCCCAACCCCAACCCTCATTCCCCAACTCCTCCCAAGCATCGTAATCCTCTCTACACCCCCGATTCCAAGTCATAAAATTCAGCGCACTCGTCCCACCCAGCACCCTGCCTCTTGGCCATGGCAGCTTTCTGCCGCCAAGGCCAGGCTGCGATGTTGTTTCAAATTGCCAGTCGTATTTGGTGCCCAGAGCCTCTCCAAAGCGACCTGGGACGTTGATTGACGGTTCATGGAACGCTGGAGGTCCGGCTTCTAGAATTCCAACGGTTATGTTGGGATTTTCCGAAAGGCGTGTGGCGACAACGAGACCGGCGGTTCCTCCCCCGATTACCAGGTGGGTGAATTTACGTGAAAGGAATGACTCTACACTCGGCGCGGGACGCTCCATTGCTTGGGGCGAATAAAGATTACCCATGATGCTTCTTCTTGAAAAATCCAATAGAAAGGGGTGAACATTAGACAGACATCAAGAGATGTGGAGTTTGCAGCGTACTGTGTATTAGATCGGAGTTAAGACCAGTTCTTTCGACAAATCCGAGTGCATCGGTCTCCATCTTATCGAGACGACTGATTGGTTTTACTGCTCCACACCCCAAATGGCTCCTCGCAGACTACTACTGAGTACTGTAGGTCTTTTCAACACCTGCATAAACTAATCCAGATGCACCAGCGATCAAGTCGCCAGCCCGGCATCGTTAGCTCTTCACACCGAAGGGGGCAACTACTTTAATTCTTGGCGGCCCTCTTAGCCGCGTTGACGCCCATTGGCTGAATACCTTAGGTTCTGAAGTGCCGAGCGAGGCACGCCTGGAACGGATCATGTGATCATTCATTTTCTGTGAAAAAACATTTCTCTCCCCTATTATTGCAACTCGTTCGACCCGTCTGCTATCAGATCTTGTTCTCAATGTGCTTCCCATAAAGGAAATGGGTGATGCTGGCAGCAGGACCCTAGGCTCATGAACTGGGAATATATATTCCTTGACCGATCTCAAGTCTGCGACCAAACGCTCGTCGGTTTCGCCACCGGTTCACTATCCAAGGTTATTTCTATGAGCTCCCTTTCCTATAGGATTCCGCCATGTACTCTGTGGCAGTGCTGACAGCCTTGACATCTCTCCTTGGTGAATGTAGAGGTGTGGAAGGTCAACGAGAGAGGGGAACTCTGTTATCGATAACTCGATTTCGTAGAATTTCTTCTTCATCAAGCGTTAGGGGCATGGTCAACCTTGAAGACTTACCTGATGCTGGTAATCGAATGCCGTTTCCAGTGTCATCCTCTTTGAATTTACGTGAACAGCTTATCGAAGAATGACTATTCACTGTTCAGGTAACAAATTATATTAGCAGACGAGAACCACTTATGCATGCGAAAGGTTCAGTTCAATTCACTTCGCTTTACTCAGCTTTCCGTCAACAACTGCTAAGTTTCATTCTATTTTGTAGGCGTATTGAATTAGATGTGTCTTCTTGGGCTTCTATTCTAACGGTGACTGTTTGATTCATCTTACCATGAGGGAAGGATTGTGACAAAACATGTTCGTACTTCCTGGCTTCGCGACATAGAAGGTTCGAACCTCTGTTGAGCCTCGATTGGTACGACGTTCACTTCGTTGATGTTCCGTTTCAAAACAATGTTCAAGAGTCTAAAGTTCTTCCTTTTACTTTCTGAATACACTAATTGTGGCTACCAGTATGCGAAGTGCGGCCCCATAAGATACCATGGTTCAGCGCCGCCCTACCTACCTCATCTGAGCAACGATCGGTCCTTTTATGCTTCTTAAGGGGCTGTAGACGAGAAAAGACCTCCGCTAGGAGACGCTGAAGTCTACGACCAAGGCTTACCGAACCTTATGCAATTTGTGCTAAAGGTCCACCAGTGAGTGCAGAAAGTCGTGGTATAACGCGGTGAGTCGTTGTCTCGGCAAAGCCGGTTATTGTACCACGACTTCTTGCACCCACTGGTGGTCGGTCTCACGAAGATTATCGCTGCTGCTGAAATCGAGAATGCTGATGGCTGGGCTACAGCTGGTTTTGAAGTCGACTTCAGTAAGGACGGCAGCGGACTGTATCGAAAATACAGTACCCGTGGTAGCGGGTACTACATAGACGTGGGATTCTCCCAGCTAATCATCGATGGAAAGATCAATATCAAGCAGAGTCTCGAAGGGATTACTGGATTTGATCAAAAGTCTCTCATCTTAGCCGAGGGTAGTACTGTAGGTTGGATGCTGATATCGTTGTTTTGCAACGGGGTATGGATAACATGCGCACCTCTGCTCGGAATATCATGGGCAATAGAATTTCGGATCGATGCAAGGACGTCCGGGATATGGATGACAAGAGGGGAATCAATTGCGGTACCTGACCCTGTTCTTTGCAACTCGCTTTCTCTTGCCAGTGTTTGGTGCTAAGATATTCATTGGCGCAGATGTGGAGGCCCAGTGGCCCATGTATATTCTTGGCCCATGTGCGGTAACCTTGCTGTGTGTCGGATTTACTCTTGCTTTTACGTTGGAACTCCGGACGAGGGCCTCCGCTCAAGGTAAAGAAGCTAGTTTGGTTTTCTCAGGCTATGCGATGGAGATTGGAAGAGCAACAGTTGAAAAGCTGAAAAGGATAGAAGCTATAAAAGCTTTACACATTATGTCTTCTCATCTAGGTCGGCTTTTAGATAAAAGAAGTCCATGACTTACCCAGCGAACCATGTCTTTCATGCCTCGTGCCACTGGTCGAATTGGAGCGGTCAAAGATCCTACATCATCAAACACTTGATGCTGCCCTGATATATTCGAAGCGCTTGACAAACCAACAACGCTAGTTAATGCTTCTAGGTCGCATAATCACAGCCTGAAAGCCAAAACTCCAAATCCCGCAGCTACCACCACCGCCGACAAAAAGAAAGTATGCTTATTCCAAACACTAGAACCTCTCCCCGCTTGCGCCGTAAATGCAACAACACTGCTATTCGCAAGCGCCGAGGTGGCCGCAGTACCGCCTATTCCGAACGTAATAAGCGACGGTGCTTCATTAGAGTATGTAGGTATTTTATAGGTTTTAGAACCAACAACGAGACCAGCAGAACCAAGAGACATAACGGTTTTAGAGATTGTGACCGCGGGTCCGCTAATGGATAGCGTTTGTCCTGCCACTAGGACCGCGGACGACGGGGCTGCAATGAGAGTCTCCCCGCCTATTGTATATACCGCTGCTGATTGCTGCTTTGGCGGAGCATAAGTAGATGAGCCGATAACCAGACCTTGGGAGCCAAGAGATACAGAAGTGCCTGAGACTATGGTACCAGGAGCACCTGGTTGCAGTGTTGTGCTTGCGACGACGAAGCCGCCGTCTGCCGCTGGGTGGATCCGTTGACTACCTATCAAAGGAAGCGTTGGAGCGACGGGGGATACAGCCACTGTAAATGTGGAATGCCCAATGATCAAGCCGTTGGGCCCCAGCGAAACCGGGGTGCCAAAAATTATTGCCCCAGCCTTGCCAGGCGATATCGTTGTTCCAGCGACGACAACGTTACCACTTGGAGCTACCTGGACCGCCTGGCCTCCTACCAGTGGCAAGGTGGAGGCTGATGCTGCAGTCGGTACTACGAATGTGGATGTCCCAATAATAAAGCCGTCTGCGCCGAGCGAGACCGCAGTTCCCGCTACTGTTGCTGCGGACCCTCCATGCGACAGCGTTGTTCCACCAATGATAACATCACCATGTGGATCAACTTGGACCTGCTGGCCTCCTATTGATGGTAAAGTTGGAGCTATGGCTGGCGTAGAAGATCGGATTGCGAACGTAGATGTCCCAATGACCAAGCCACTTCCGCCGAGTGAGGCCTCAGTTCCTGATATTGTTACTCCAGAACCGCCTTGTGAGAGCGTTGTACCTGCGGCGATTACACGGCCATCAGACGCTACTTCAATCTGGTGGCCGTTAAAGGAGAGGGTATCAGAAGGGATGTTTGCCAAAGCTGGACGACTGGTCCCAATTCCCGCATAGGCGGTCGCAACCGAGACCGGGATGTTATCAAGTGTAACTGGGGTAGAGCCAGCAGTCAAAATGGCGCTATTGACGCTGAGACCTTTACTAGGTAATCCTAGTGCTGTATGGGATCCTGTTATAGGTGAGGATGGTGGCGCAGGAGAATCTAGGTTTGCAGTGGGAGGACCGGTGTTTTGGCTTTGCAGTTGAGTAGGTTTTTTGCTAAAGCTTCGAAGGCCGCCATTTTTCGGGATATCAGGCTCTGAGTGAGTGCTGGCTGTAGAATCTGAGAAGAAACCTGGATCTTGGCTGGGATCTTGTTTCGGAATAATGGCCGAGTCCCTATTGGCTCCAGGCTCTGCGGTGCTTCCCGGATCAGCATCACTTCTGCTTGAACTTGAGGCTGGTATCACTTGGGAAGGCTTAGGTGCAGGTCCGGCTGATGTGGTTGCGGTTGGCGTTGTAGGGGCTACAGCTGACGCGGGCGCAGCCGAGGATGTCAAGACTGTCTGGGCTTGCGGAGTCGTGGTTGGATCTGGAGTTAGAGGACCGGAAGCTGGCTGTAATACCCGAGGTGGATCCCAGAGCCCAGATATACCAGCCGTACAGGTCGACCACGCGGGGTCCAAATTATATACCGTGCGAGGAACGGATAGTAATGGCTTACACGGATCATACGTTATACTTTGAACAAATATATGTGAGACATCTCCAGCGGTCTTAAGTTCCTGAGGGTCTCCATAGAATACTGATGGGTCGGTGGCATTTTGCCATTGAACATTTCCCTTGAGTCCCTTGACAGTTTTAATTCCACACTTTCTGTAGATCATATGTAAGCCTTAGGGCCAAATATGAATATCACCTTTTCGTCAAAGAGTTGCACTGCTTACGCTGTAAGATCGTACGGATTCATCGTTGTCCAGACAAAGTCAGAATAACCACTGTAACGGGGCAATCGAAGGTGGTCGATAACAGAAGCACCGGTCATCAGCTGGTTCGGTGGAAAAGAGAGAGTTGTCATGGTGTACGATGACCCAACAGGACCACAGTAATCATGAGCAACCATAGATTGAAAAGCAACGTATATTAACGGTGAAGTACTACACTTAAGGTTAGACATCTTCTTCGCAGAGAGTTGAGCATATCATACAACGTAAAGCCATCGGAGACAAGGGTACGGGCGGTTTGATTCCTACTCGATGTAACGGTTGCGGATTGATTTTTGTCCGCAGCATCTGCTGCGATTGCTGATGGCTTCGTAGCATCGGTACTTGGCCAGATATACACCTGGACTGTTCCTCCGTCGAGACTACAAGAACCACAACAGGGTGGCTTCGCGGTATATTTCCAGCTAGGGTTGTAAGAAGAGGCTGACACCAACGAACCGGTCATGCCCAAATTTTTACTGTCAGGATAGTAGCCGGAGATACTTGTTGTTCCAGTAACCGTACCCGTCGCTATATACTGCAGGAAGTCTGTAGAGAATTGGGTGCTGCATAAGCTGTTGAGGGTGTTGCACGCAACTCCCGTGCAATCCCACGAATTGCTACAGCCTTGGCTCGTGAAGACAGCGCAGCTTCGGCCGATAACGATGGACGCATCCAAGTTGTGGATACCTGGCCATACGTTGGTGCATGAAGACGGGATTGTCGAAGGGTTAATTTGAAAACCCTGAGCAGGGACAGAGGCGAAAGAAGGGAGAGAAGGGAGTGATATATTGACAGCCATGGGAACGGCAATAAAGAACTAGCGATTGTGATTAAACATGAAGAGTATATTCCAACATTATGAGCGATTGCCAACCAGGCCTTCTAAAGCCAAGAACGAAATGACTTGAACAAATCAGGGACCAATTATTTAAAATCCTTCGAGCCTTGGAACATCACTTTTTGTGGCGTGCCAAAACGTCTTTTCGAGCCTTGGAAGAAGTATAGAAGTTGATAGGTCGAGATCATCACGAGCCTGAAAGTACAGGTCCTTCCTGCAGCGGGCTCTGCAGGAAGGACCTGTATCCATCCACACAATCCTCTTTCGCCTTGCAAACAAAGATTGATTCCATTTTCGCCCCCGAAGGCTAAGCGCCCCTTGACATTTGGGGAAGTTACAAAGGAACTTTCGGGGTCGCACTTCTTGTGTATTGGATAGCGACGATGCATTTGAAACGGTTTGAGTGCGCCTCCGTACTACAATTTCCACCTTTGGTAAGCATTTCACCTGACTAATCAATATCCTCGGCAATTCCCATACTGAACAAAGTCTCGGGCAGGCAATAATCAGTCTCTTTTCGATAGAGAAGAATTTCAGCCATAAGTCTGGCTAACGTGCGTTAAGTGTTTGCGCTGGGCTCAATGACTCCAGTATTAAGGCATCGTACCCCGCGTATCAACGGTTTTGGTCTTTGAATCCCCATTTCAGATGTTCTTCGCCCCATCGGCTCTACAGATCTAAGAAATCACACTGGCACGAAAGGTTTGTCGATAAGAGCCGACTGGAAGGTGATGTCACGTTGGTATGAACGGTACTTGGGATATATCCTCTCCTGTCGTCCCTTCAATACAGCCAACTTTTGCTTTCGAGCAACGCTAACAAATTGCCTCACTTTATCGTGGCTTTTGCCCTGGAAAGAAATTGATCTCTGCCTTCTGCGGGAGTACTGGACTCGGCAGGAAGCCAGGAGCAACCTCTACCCCTGGTTCACGAACTCTGCGTATCCTCAGCGCCTGGGGTCGTTTCAAGGCCCTTACCGAGTATCCCATACTCATGCTGTCCAGTATTGATTGCCGGAGAAAGGCCGTACACTCCTGCTTCTTTGCCATTACCGTGAGGCTCATATATTTTAGGAAAGCAGGGTACTGATCGATGGCATGAATGTGATAAATCTCATTTGTTAGGTGCGCTGTCGTACCTTTTGGAGGTGCACCGGGAGCCTCAGAAGCCTCCTCGCAAACTTGCTGGATAGGCCTTCCTTGATGACGAGCCATCTTGCGGAAAAGGTTTAGGAATACAAATAGTCGGTATGATATCTTGGAAGCTTGTTTCGTTTTCTATAAACGATAATCCAATTCGGTCGGTGGCTCGAGGTAGCTCAAATCGGCCATATCAGCACCCTTTGGAACAACCAAAATCCCCAGTGAAGGAATTGCGATACCTGGCAAGTTCGACGTTTGCCCCGGTTCCGAATTGCTCAATCGTTTCGATACCGAAGAAGCTCATAAGTTGGATTGCAATTCCCTTTAGTGTATATGCTTGTGTGTAGCCGTCATCTATGTTGGGCATGGATGCGCAGATGTAGGAACCGAAGATATTTGGATGGACAATTTTAGACTGTATGGTAACTTTCGATGCTGAGGGAGGGTAGCGGTCGCCAATCTCGATCGTCAGGTGGAGGGGAGCGCCACCATTAGGAGTGAGTATGAGGCTTTCGTCGTATCTTCGTCTTTTAGACTTAGTGAGATGTTTGAACATGGCCTTGCTTGAAGTTCGGCGACATCGCGCATCAGACGTTGACGAAGCATATTGGTTTTATCCTAGCAATACATATTGTCATCAGATCCCCTTCTGTTGATGCTGTGGGTGTTTCGTCAATACGATTGCTCTGTGCTCTATTTTTCTAACGGCAACTTTCGACTCCGCTTATTTCGGCCCCTTCCAATCAACCTACCTATCATTTATCGAGGCCTGCATTGGTGAAATGCTCTGACAATGTGAACAGCCAGACAAATCGAATGATAGATCAACTAAGCCGGATTAATGAAAGTGGTTTGATACATATAGTCCAAGTTAATGTTGTGCTTCTCCGCTTGTTGTAAGTTAAAATTTGCTTTCTATCCAAAAGCAGAAGCTGCTTACGCGTGCAGAATCGTGGCCAGTATCGTCGAAGCTTAACCTCTGAATGTAGGTTCTTCCTATCCAGTCACAAACTTTCAACTTATCAGTCGCTCTTTATAAACCTTTGCCTTTTTCTTGCTGTTTCTTCAACCTCTCTTGCAACGAGCAAGAGCTAGTGAGTCCTAAATCAACATCCACTTTTGAGGAGAGTGGAGAAGAATGCAGCTGAGAACAAGTGGCCGCTGATGGTATCGCAGCGTTCAGGGAACGTGATGCAGCATTTCACTGATATGATCTTCTGCGAAGTTTACGCCGTCGTTCTTTGCTGCAGCCATCATAGGAACTCCACGCTGCACTAGCATTCAAGCCCACTGCCCCAATTTAGAAATCTCTACCAGGACGCCTAACTCATCATTATCTGAGCCATCGTCTACGTTCCATGTTTCACTCATGGAATCCCAGTCTTCGAAAACGCACCTGGGAAGAGTCTTAACGTTCTCTTTACCACCAGAGGTTGCTTAGCATAGACTGGCCTCTACCTATTTCAATAGTCACCAGAGCAACCCATATACTTTTGGGGAGTGTGATCGTCTCGAGCCAACAGGGTAGATGCCTAAAACCGCTACTCCATCTTGTGAGACCTCATAGCCATCAGCAAAGGACCATCGCGTACTAATATTGGGCCTGGGCGTGCGTACCCAAGTCTACATGAGGAGTCCCTAATACTTTAGATTCTAAAACTCGCCCCACCGAACCGAAAATTTCATATATTTCTCCACTCAAACAATATACCTACACCACAGCACATTTATTCAATATCGCGCCCTAATTCTGAAGGCCATTGTGAATGATACTCTCATGCCACCAGGACTAGCTCATTCAGATAACCAACTTTTATCAGCACATAGCCTCGAAACTGCTGCCGAACTTCTTCTTCATTCCGTTTCCAAGTTTCAGGGCCTCTGCCACCGAGTTCATCTATATTACTTGCAACAGTTTCCACCTTGATCCTGAAGGAAGGTGAACGGCCATTCAACCTCGCGTCATCTCGCGTTGTGGGATACCACACCATCGGCATAGGAAAGGCACCTCCAACGTTCCTAGCTTGGTAAAGTTATTCCAAGCACTATAGAGACCCGAAACAGCCACATTTCCTCGTGGTCAGACAGCTTCTGGATGATAGAAGAGCCCCATGTTACCGCAAAAGAGAGGTACGCTCTGGAACGTTTTGCAGACGCGGACTAGGCCACCAAGTGCGATCTGATTAGTGACGTCAAAGACCGACATGATTTACACGAGGGGCAAGAAGATGCCATTGAAGGTGGTCATATTTTCTGAGATATCGTTCTGAATGGTCACGGTGCTTGATTCTGATGAATGCTCGACTAAGAGACACATAAGAGAGTAGATGCTGAGTGTGAGGCCCGAACCAAAGTGCAGCTGGGGAAACTGGAATTCATTGGATACTGACACATTAGTCGATAGCTAATATTCACCCAGAACAGCAACGGAAGACTTCCAGAAACCGACCAAGTACTTGTTATACACTCGTCCCCTAATGACCTTTGTAACTAACATCGAAAACCCCTCGACATAATATCACCTAGTTCAACTGCCGATTTGCATCAATTGACCACAATTCCCCATCCGACAAGATGAAACTCAGCGTCGGATTCAGATTCGGATTCACATCATTTCAGTATGCCCCTAGGCTCCCATATGAATAGCAATTTCCAAGTGGTAGACTGAACAAAGCACAGGTGTAAGAGCCGTCTGGGTTCGCGATAATTTGCGCTTGCCCCATATGGAATCTCTGATGCAGTTGACACAGCAGTAGTAGGTGGGGATCCCAACGGTAAAGACTGTTGTCTAGATGCCGGGCATTGGGGATTAAGAAGTGGTTTTCGAATGACTGGTCGAGGTTTTAGCCGTTTCCCAGATAAAACTTTTCTTCCTTTTCCGTGCTTAAGGTTAAAATGAAGTCACGACCGGTGTGATAAATCTTTCACTCCTCGAGCGTCTTTCATTTCGAACATATCTTTACAGATGGAAGAGCGAGGTCTACTACTATCCATGTTTCGGCTTTCCGTAGACCGAGCCAGGTTTTTCACATTTGAAGGAGATTCGAGTCAAATCTCCAGCGCCATGTAGCAAGAGACTGAGCAAAGGCTCCACCAACGACAGGGCCAATGACCATACCAATGCAAAATGTTATACTTTAAAGTTGTCGATTGGGATGCTTGAAATGTGCTGATAACGATTTTGGCCGCCCAGGCAGCGTAGTAGGCCGAGGCTGGAACGGACTGTGTCTGCAGTGCTCCCGGTCGAGGTGAAGGATGCCACACTGAAGGCAGTGCGTGTGCTGGTGGTTTTGACGATTGTAGTTAGTGTTACAGTGGTGCAAGCTCTGATGGCGAGGATAGCCAAGATCAGATTGTGCGCGACGATCGTTGTTCTTGTGGAGATGGGGCGTAGGGACGATGGCGGTTCTAGTGGTTTCCAGTATCGGTTTTGGGTGGTAATTCTGTCGACAACTTCAGCACAGGAGACAAAAGTGGGATATTTTCTGATGCTTGAAATGGTCGAAGTGGGTGAAGTTCACGTTCATCGCGCTTGCCATAAAAGCCGTAGGCCAACGATATAGGGACAAACCCGAGGGCTGTTGGGACTGTCGTGGTCGAAGTAGCTGAGGTGAAGCCCGAGAATTTAACTCGGTGTTCACTTTCACTGTTCGGCGATAGTGTGGTGGCAACGATGGCCGACGTGGTAGTTGAAAATGCACTTTTGATGGTTTAAGTTACGAGCTGAGTAGAGCTAAAGGTCGTTGTTTTGGCGCCGGAGTCATAGTGACTGAAAGACAGCTTGTCTCCGGGGCAATTGCGGCAAGAGAAAATCATATCAGGTATATTGTCGTGCCCACAGGGTTCACCGACGAAGGGCCAAGCTTAGATAATCCTTAAGAGGTAGATGAGTGAAGCTGGTTGAGCCGCAAAAGGTAGAACCATAACCAGGACTTCACAGCTGGGAAATCTAAAGGACATCATCATGACGGCTTGATGGATCCAACCTATAGAATGAAGTAAGAATTCTAGAGTTGGAAACTGTCATGTTCCAACATAAAGCCAAAAGAAGGAGGCATTTTCAGAATTCGCGCAACTCGCTCCTGAGTTGCCAACCTTGAATCGTCGAAGATGAGGCTACCGCATACTCGTCAGCTACATCGGTGGTCTTCTATGACAGCATGTAGTAGCACCAGCAGTCCTGTTTCTGGATATTCAACTATCGCACGAGCTTCAATGGTAGTCGCTCTCGAATGGCCTAATGGCTTTGAAGACCGATCTAGGTGAGATGACAATACCTCAAATGGTAACCCGATCGTCCAAACTTCACTGGGTTAGGAAGCCTAAGTTGCGCTCTTAGGGAATGAAACTATTGGCGTTTTTGACAAACCCCAAGGAACTGGAGCCTTTGATGGCGTCCGACCTATCCGTAACCCCCACCAACCTCGTTCCTCGCTGAGAGCTTAGTGGGGGCTACGGATAAGCGAAAGATGAGGAATATGGACATAACAGCGGTCAAAGCGCTCAACGGTCCCAAACTAAGCTGCAGGTAAGATTCCCTACCCTCCCGCGTCTTCGCGCCCCTCTCCAGTAGCAGAACAAATGATCCGCAGTAGAGACCTTTGGACGTGAGCTTCATGACACGCAAGTGGTAGTAGTAGTAATGGAATGTACTTTCTGGTCCTTGAGGGAGCAAAATTGCCTACTATTGCTCTGCATATGAGGTGCCGCCACAAATGCATGTCAAGTCATCGAGCGCTAGAGTCAAGTCAGAAGCTGTTGATCTTGACTGCCAGTCAGTATAAGTGCTAAGAGTGAAAGCTGCCGCAGTCTTATTCTCCTAATTTCATACCGAGGGCTGGCGCTGAGTGTTGAATCATGTACCCTAATCTATTGCCCCATTTCTATCATTCCTCATAGCATCGTCAACCGAGTTTTCATGGTTGTAGCGTGGCAGTCACACGGCTTCACTTCTACTCGCCGGTATATTTTCCCCGGCGTCCTTCGCATGGCTCAGATCTTCTCCCAAGCTCTTCCCATCGATGACAACAGGCTGGCAGTCCTGCAACACAAAGAGCATCCTCGCCCAGTCCGTCTTGCTGGAGTTCCTCCAGCCATGCATGGTGGCCCGTTGCACTGCCACGTCGCCCCTGTGTAACAGACTTATTTCGCCCGAGTCTAGCGACATTTCCATTGTGCCTTCCAATACCACGCCATAATCTAGGCTCTGTGTGCGATGCATCAACGGTTCTGCTCCAGGAGCAAAGTCGACTATCCGACAAACGGTACCATTGGGGCTGACTAGGCCAAGCTTCTTGGACGACATAAGCTCATCGTGAGCCTTCAAGTCCTTGTCGTCGTTGAGGGAAGCCGGAAACTCCGAGGTAGTGTATACAACATCGAACCCGTTTGCGCCTTTGAGGACCGGTACCCATGAGCCAGGCCGAGTCGACTGGACGATGGCTTTGCTCGTCGAGCTGTCGTGCCCTGTGATATAGTGGGTTACTCCTGGAAGGCCCGAGGACAATTGACCTTCGTTTGGTGGTCTTGGATTTGCCATGACGGAATTTAGGAAAGCTGTCTTCTTGAGGTTGTCAGCCTCGGCAACGTAGAAGCGATACTGGCGAATATCGCACGGGTACTCAATCTTGGGGTGTGCCTGGCCGAGGGGCTAGAAGAGGGTTCTACGAAGGCGTCTGATGACAACGAAATGGCTGGTGGAGTGAGGGAGAAGTGAGGGCTTTGGTAAAGGGTCCAAGCCGCGAGATTTGCTAAAATAAGCTTCGCCGTACTTGCGTGCTACATACAGTATGTACATACGCGCGCCTATGGACTACATTCCCAGACTCTCTTATGGATTTGATCTGCATGCACAAATCCTACGAAACACCGGTGTTTGTTCGATCTATTCAATCTAATATATTTCGATGATAACCCTTACGGGTATCCGGAAGTTTGAACTGCAGCATATGGCTTTTGGCTCGCGAAAGATGCTGTAGAGCGCATTGAGCTTCTGTACTCCGCTAACTCTCCTCAGATATCCATTGTCCCCTCGGTCTTCCTTCTCTACCACATGGCATCAAATGCCAGTATTTCAACGTGCGGCTACTGTTGAGTAGAGGTCACTGGAATATCCCGTCACGATTATAGAGAGGACTTACTTATACCACACCGATCATGTCACTCGATCTCTTTGCCAGTTAGAACGGGCATCGCGGGATCGCCAGGGCACCTCCGTCGATTCCCGCAATTAGAGGAAAGATGATAAGCTCTGATTGGACAGACCCACATTTGAACTTCTTTATCCGCAGCGGACGGGACCAGAACTCCGAAGCCATATCTGTAGCCCCACCAAGCTCGTCCTTCCCTCAGTGGGGCTACGGATAAAGCCTGGCTGGCGTCCGAAATGGCGAAAACATATCTTAATAGCATTTTAAGTTGCGGTTCCATACACCTTTCATTATTGATATTATTCGGGGAATAATACATTGACATGCATACGGCCCCTTGCAGGACAGAGACTAAGCCTTTACGCCAAAGATAGCCGCTCTGATGGGGTTGTTCAGCATGCGCTCCACACTTCTATAAGGTTATCGCGTGGCCACAGTACTTAATCTTGACTTCGGTTTCGAGTCTTCTTGCCTCGTGGTTCCATGTCACCTTGTATAACTGTCGGAGTTACCGGGTCATAAGAATACTTCCGTCGCCATATTGTGCCGTATATTCTACAGCTTGACCTATCCGTGGTGTGATGGCAGGAATGAATGCCACCCTTATTGCTCTGTCCCCCGGCTTGAAGCCCCCTCAAGGAATTGTTCCCAATTTCCACAATCCTCCGTCTCAACGGACCGCGAATGTTCTCTGCCAAACCATCTGTTTGACTCTTAGTACTTTTTGTGTGCTGATTCGGCTGTACACGAAGTTCTTCATAACTCGGTCCCATGGGTGGGAAGACTGTAAGTGAAAGGCTCCTTGGCCTCTTAAAGAGGAAAAGCTGACTGTGAGATAGATACTTGCTTCATCGCATGGGTATGCAGAACAGATCTTTCTTGACTGCATGTCATGGCCCGCTTACAGAAACCGTTCGATAGGTTGGTCTCTTATCCTACGGCGGGATAATGCTGATGCCGCTCTTCAATGACCATGCCGGAATACATCAGTGGAACATAATGGTGAAAGACCTTGTACCTTGGGTCAAAGTAGGTCATTAAGTCGTTATAGATCGAAGATCAAACTGACAAAGACCCGCCGTTGGCTAGCTTGCAAACGTCATTGAAATAATCTATGTGCCTATTATTTTCATTACAAAGCTCTCGATCCTCCTGCTATACTTACGGATTTTCGTGCCAAGCGGCAAGCCAAAGATCTACTATGCAATACACTTTGTAATCTGGTTTAACTTGTTGTTCTATCTTGCGAACATTCCTATCGAAATATGGCCTTGCATTCCTAGGGAAAAACTCTGGTCCCCATCATTACCTGGACACTGTATTAACGATGATCTGGTCTTCGTGTCAGGGGGTATCATCAATGTTGTTTCGGATTTTGCAATACTGCTCTTGCCCATACTGTCTATCTGGCGTCTGCAAATGCCAACAAGGAGAAAGGTTGGTGTATCGGCTGTGTTTGCAACGGGCCTGTTGTATGTATCCCGACCATGGTGTCGACTAGGCAGCGCTGACTTCGGTAGTGGTTGTATCTCGAGCATTATGCATCTCGTCACGAGCGTCCGTAGTGCTGGTAATCCAGATAAAACCTACTATTTATTTCCTGTGGCTCTATGGACGTGCGTGGTCTCGTTTCCGAAAGAGTAACAACACTGGCTGACTACCGTAGCGTCGCCGAAATCACTTCCGGAATAGTTTGCGGCTGTCTTATCACCATGCCAAACTTCTTCCGACACGTCGCACCCAAGATCGCAAGTAAATTGCACAGTAGCAAGAAGAACAGCAGTCTCAACAAATTCGCTTCGATCGTGTCATCCCGCAGTCACAAATCTGTTCCACAGTGGCACGACCGCTACGATCTATCCCCAAGGCACAGCGAATACCTAGAGTTGGGTGAGGATAATGTTTGGCACAGCCCGGCAAAAGCGGGCGCTGTCGCAGGCAATGGTCCCATACCTCCAAATGCGGTATGGAAGGGTCCCAAGGCGTCCGGAAGTGGTGCGGACTTGGAGTCGGGGATTACGAAGACGGTAAAGGTTGAACAATATTCGAGGTTTCCCATCACATGATTTCTTCGTTGGTTTGGCGCTTAAAGAGCACTGCTTGAGAAGGATATTCCCACGACAAATATAATAATCGAGTACTGAATATTAACGGTACAAAGGCTCCTTGTCACGACTTTATTCCACGGGCGGCCCGAAAGTTACCTTAGATACCTGCCAACTTCTTCATCCCACCATTCGAAATCGTCCTCCCCTCGCCACTCACCCCGCCCCCAACCAACGGATCCCCATCACCCATAGCCAGCTCAACCAGCACCCTCCCCAGATCCCTCGTCGGGCTTACCCCGGCCGCGTAGACCGTTCTCGCCAACCCCAGTACAGCCGGCATGTAAACTGCCTTGGCTGCTTGTAGTCTAGGGATCCAATCGTGAATTTCCTCGTGGTATTTTGGGTCGACGCCCGCGGGCCGGAGCGAGTAGGGTTTTAGTGATGAGTCTGCGGGTTTGTGACTGAGATCAAGCAATGCGGCTTCGGCGCGGCCTTTGATGATGCCGAAGAATGGGGTGAAACGGCTAGGTGTTGTGGTGGTGCCTTCGCCTGTTTGGGGGACTGCATTAGTAGATGGACGTATTTGATAGATTCTCTTGACTATCTAGAACCCTAGAAGACTGGAAACAATTGGTTACCTGAGACGTAGACGAATTTGAAGGGCTTGGATAACGATGCAAAGGATTTCGCAGCTGCCAATGGGTAATCTAATGTGATCCTCTCATACACCCTGAATCACGACAATGCATTAGCCATTATTAGCCTTTTATCCTTCATTCATCGTACTTATAGAAATCCGGGAGAGAACAACACTCACTCCTTACTAACATCATTAGCACTAACCCCCAGCGCCCAAACACACCCGGTCGCGCCTTCCAACTTCTTCATAACCTCCGCTGGATATTGATTAAAGTCCTTGTGAATAATCACATTGGCCTTCGAATGGCCCTCTGCCATAGGCACAGCACGCCGGCTGAGGATAGAGACATGGGTAATGGCATTGTTGGTTAGCATCTGATGGAGGCAGGCAGTGCCTACGAGGCCGGTGGCGCCGGTGAGGATAAGATGCATCTTGGAGGTCTTCTTGAAATTGAGAGAAAAGTCGGACTTTGATGCTGATATTGCTTTTACCCAGGGTCTTAAGAGTGCTACCTTATCTCCGGACCGTCAGCTTCCATTCGTCAGCATGGTTGCCTGTCAGAATTCAGCACCAATTCCATCTGATTAGTCGGCGACACTGTAAAATAATGGTGACTTGGATTTTAGTACACTTGGGTCTGATTTAAGTGCTTGTGGCGTTCAGTCGTACATCTTCTATTCCATCCTTCTTTCCACAGTACTTTGCCATGCTTGCTTCGTTGGAACTTTGCCGCCTAATGGAGGAGTATGATTTAGAGATTATCGGTTGGCGTCACGTGGTTTTGCTTTATTCTAGGTCCGGCCCGCGGTGTAGGGGAGCAATCTACAGCAGCAGAATTTTGCGCCCGACTTGTTCGTCACGATATGTACAACATTCGTCCCTTCAAAACGTCAATTGTTCGAGGTGTTGCCCATTGATTGATCCTTCTTTGTAATTGTTATTGCAGATGCATACACCAGTTGTACGGGTGGGCTTAGGCTCTCCATATCACCCAAGGGCTAAAGTAGCCATACCTGGTCTCAACATCGAATCGTACTTACTCCCAACTGTCCGAAATGCAGCTTCATCAAACTTCTAGATGCCCTAAGAGTGGCCAGAGCCACCTTTTCTACAGATTGACTTCACGATTTCTGCATGGCGGTAACATCTCATCCATCACTTTCCACATTCCCCACTTGCTAGAGCATTAGGCTTTATGCATGTCTCTTCATGCAGTCTTCTATTGGCGAGCAGTAAGATAGTACGCCTTGATCTCCGCTCCGGATTTCTTTTCACGATTACACTTATGCGTTGATCTGCGTGTATCTGACTACTATGTCTATTGGCCGAAGTCGCGATTTGGAGATCTAAAAAGTCTGGCCCTCGCCCTCTTTTCTAGCTAAGACACGACTTTGTCTGCTCATGCCACAATGAGACCTGATTTTACGACTTGCGCGAATGATTTCCTAAACGGCTCTGCTGACGTGTTTAGCAACTATGTCTACCAAGGACCTGTTCAAGGGATACTTGCCACTGCCGCGAGACCTGTGCTCATGACTGTCCAAGGATGTAGGGAATTGTGTGGGACAGGCGTTGATTATTACTCATGGAAAGATGCAAGCAACACGATTACAACATGGCTTCTACCCATCTGTGGATTGCTTTTGCAAGTTCCATACGAAAGCAACAAGAATTGGGCCACCTTTCTCGTATTAAGTCGCTGGGTCGGAAACCCTATCGCCAGCTTGTCCTATCTATTTTGGAACATCAAAGTCACTGGCAAGTGTGCATTGATGGTTGACATGGCCACAAGATATGAAGAATACCCTAACGAGGATTCCGAATTCTCCTTGATGAGGGACTCGCTTTTTATACTCTGTGTCATGAATCAATGTGTGTAACGGGAGCGAACACGGCAAAATATCGACCTTAGCTAACCTTGTCTATAGACTCCATCAAGCACCAATTACCTCCTGTAGAAGCAGAGCGGCTGCTCAGATTAGCGTTGTTTAGCAACATTCTGCAGCTGAAGGAGTCCATAGGAGACACAAGCAGTCTAGTCAAGAGACGTACTGAATTGGCAAAGAGCCTTCGAGAAGGGCGCAAGAAGGGCATAATACCTGTCTTCATATCTTTCATGTGGTTCGTGTTTGCTTTGGCACTGTCGGTCCAACTTGCCTTTTGGGCCATTGGTGATAACGCAACCGCACACAATCTGGCCATTGGGTACTTAACAGGCTGGCTTCCAATCCTCGTGCTGGCGTGCACAGTGGATCGAAACATCGCTTCGGCAGACTCGATTGGCGCAAAGTTCAATTATCTCGTTGATGATGTCCGTCAAGCTCTTCTAGATACCGATATTAGGGAAGTTTACATGAGGAATACTAATACAGGGCCGGAAGACTTTGCATGGATAGGTCCTTTGTACGATGAGACAATCTTCGACGGGACCTTCTTTACGGAGTTTGCCGGTCAAGGTAGAACTCATTGGCATTATGGCGTAGCTCATCCAATACTAGCTGGCATCGAGGCGAAGTTCATGGCTGAATATGGACGTGACTGGTTGAGAGAAGGATATGCAGCGCGATTAGCTATCGTTGTTGGGTCCCGCAATCTCAATGGACTCAAGATGTTCGATCCACGCATGATTTGGCAAATCACAAGCTCGTTGTTCGTTGTTTGTGGATCCGTCGGCGGCGCTTTTATTCTGTCATGTAAGATCTTGCCCGCAAATGTCGGTCAAAGACTAATGGTCAACGAAGATTTTACTCCTACAGAGGGTCTTGGTTGTAGAAGTGGTGGCTATTTTGTTTATATAACTATGGCCGTGGGACTTTTGATTGTTGAAATGTTTGTATGGTGGCTTACCCACGAGTCAACCCATACCTCAAGTGATCCTGTTGCTCGAATTGTTACTGGACTAGAGCGGCGTCTTATGCGCTCCAACAGCTTTTCTCAACGCCGGCTAACAAAGCGATTGTACGACATTGTGATATCGTCTTACACCACCTTGACCTTTCGAGATTTGATGAAGAACTTGTTCATTCGGCCATGCGAAATCTTCAATACCGGCTGGTTGGCATATAACATCCTGGCACAGGTTTTTGGGGCGTATCAGACGTGTGACTGCATGGCAAGCCTCTGGGCTCCAAATGGAGTACGACTCCTCGACCGATACTAAATAGGATGCTGACTCCTTTTCTCTAGGGTTATGTGGACTTCCAATCGTCAGATCCAAGCTCCAAACACTCAAATTCTAGGGCCTACTAACAGTGCTGCAGATATGACGCCTACAAGTTCCTTGGAATTTACAATTACTGGATAGCTGCAACAGGACTATCGCTTACGGTCATGACTGCTGGCCTTGCCTATATCGTGGAGGAGTATTGTACACAAAGCCACCTTAGCACCGAACACTACGGTAGAGCAATGCAAGGTCTCAAACAGACTCGACGGTATAAGAACTACACTCTTTTTGCAAGGGCAATTCCTAGCTACCTTATCAAGGCCACCAAATGGTTTAACAGTAAAATAAGTGGAGGCAAGATGCGATCGGGAAGACGGAGTTTGGTCTGGACCGCAAAGGCCAAAGAACATCAAACAACGATGATTCCGAACAGCGACGTCGCAAGAAACCCACAGGAGGAAGACATTGGTCGTGGTACTATCCAGACAGGTGTCGGTGTGGAAGATCCCAAGTCAATGAACGAACGCCAAGAAGAGATGAAGAATCATCAGATGGAAGAGGTATCGTCTCCGTCATCTTACGCGTCGCATGCTTTGGATGTTGAGAAAGCCGAGACCAATAAGCTCTAATCCCTCAAAGGATCCGATTGCGACCGAATGCGGCTTAGAAATAGACATCTAAGTTTCAAAGATTAACAAGCAAAAGTAGATAGTGAGGATTCGGTGTACGCTCATAACTTTTCTCTATATGAACAGTTAGATTTTCGTTCTCTTGGTATTATATCAATATTGACTCGAACTTGGTTGCATCCCTAGTGCAACAAGAGAATACGGACAAAGGACATCTGGGACTGATGGATGTTCGACTCTGTTTGCATTAATCCCACATTGGTGTTGCTTAACTAAGGTAGCGAATCATGATGACTAACCCCGCGGACATTACGAAAAGATGCGTCGGATTTAACGGAGGTACCGCACCAAAAAGGGGGAACAATCCAAAACAAAAGCCGAGTTGGCCGATTTTCGGCTCGTCCGTTCAATTTGGGCATTATATATTCTTGTACAATCCTACCAAGAACACACTCCCAAATTGCTCCCACTGCAACAATGTCTTCAGAAGATCACGTGAAGAACATCGCCATTGTAGGGGTCAGTGTGACAGTAAAACCGTATAACATCTGTACGGAGTCTGACAGTTTTAGGCAAGCGGCAGAGTGGGCGGTGCGATGCTTGAGAGCCTTCTGCAATGCGGTACCTTCAACGTGACTACTATTTCCCGTCAAGATTCTAGCGCTACCTTTGCGCCCGAGGTTACCGTAAAAAGGGGCGACTACACCTCCTCTGAGTTCCTAGAATCTGCTTTAAAGGGTCAGGATGTCCTTATCATTACCTTGCCCGGTACGGCCGCTCCTGACCTTCAGACCAACTTCATCAAGGCTGCCGCCAAAGTGGAGGTCCCGTGGATTCTCCCTAATGAATATGGAAGTGACGCAGCCAACAAGGAGATCTCGAATGCGGTTGCAATTATAGGATCCAAGCAGAAATATCTAGATCAAATACAAGAACTCGGCAAGAGCAGCTGGATTGGGGTAGTAAACAATCCGTGGTTTGACTTTGTATGACTCCGCCGCAACTTTCAACCCTGGGCGTGGCTGAATCGTGTTATACATTTAGAGCCTGAAGCTTGGATCTTTTGGAATTGACATCCTCAACCGCAAAGCCACCCTTTATGATGACGGCACCAACGTCATCACAACAACCACCCTTCCTCAAGTCGGCCGGGCTGTTGCACGGCTGCTAAGTCTGCCTGTGCACTCCTCTTCTTCCGCTGTATCTCTCTCCGACTACAAGAACAAGTACATTTACATCAACTCGTTCTACGTTAGCCAAAAGGAGATGCTTGCTGCTGTCCAGCACGCGACGGGTACAAAGCTGGAAGATTGGACTGTCACACATACACCTGTAGATGATTTCATCAAGGAGGGGCGCGAAAGGGTTGCCAAGGGAGATTTTTGGGGCATGGTAAATATACTATATGGGTCCACATTCAAGAAAGGGCTTGGAGATAAATTTTACGGCCGAGAGCTGGCAAATAAAAAATTGGAGCTCGAGGAGGAGAATATGAAGGAGGTTGTGAAACGCGTGGTCAAGGAGTTGGAGGCAAAGTAATCGAGAGCGAATTGGCTCAACTCAACCATGTTCTATGTCCCAGACTTCCGTAGATCGACGTTTATAGAAGGAACTAGGGACACAGCACGCAACAAGTCGCTTTGTATCCCTTCATTCCCTCTCTTCCGAGCTTTTGCTACCATTTCGACCTAAGCGTCACGTTTCACTCCTGGTGCTTCATTTTCCTCCTCAACTGCTCTAGAACGCTTCTGTATCAAGTATCAAACTAGCTCTCAATCTTTGCAACCACTGTACTCTCAATTATCGTTGACAGTTCTGCACATTCCACTTGTCCATTCCAGAAGACTGGCACGCCTCAATGAGCAGAAGTAGGACGGTGAACGTTATTCGAAAACGATTGTTGAAAGCTGTTCACTCGAATTCAATTCAACAACCTCGAAGCAATTTCTGACGTTCTCTAGACCAAGAATATCATGAGCTGGTTAGATGGCATTCATGGTTCCAGCTGTCACTTCCACTGCATCTCGTTGAAGTCAAGCTTAGCGCTTTCTTTGTACGTTGAGTTCCGCAAGCAACCTCACATCTGTCTCATGAGCACCTTCTACAGCTTAATGTAATGCTGCTTGACAACCAACATTCTTGATGTTCGTGTCGGCACCTCGCTCAAGTAAAAGTATTAGGATTTCCTTTTCCCCGTTGTTCACGGCACAATGCAATGAAGTTATTTTATAGTCATCACTGCAATTTAATATAGCGTTTCTTTCAATCAACTTCTCTTCAATTGTCTTCTTTTTAGCACACAAGACGTGGTACCGATAGTTCCCTATTTCAGCTTCTTCATCAAGCAGTAATTTCCCCGTAGTGTTCTCTTCAAAGCGAGCTGCCATGTAAACGCTGTCATATCATTTCCATTGACAGTCATCAAGCTTAATGCCTTTTCACAACAACGATCTCACAGCGTTCATATCGGCCCGCCCCTTCGAGCTGCAACATCAACGGCGAATCGTTTTATAATGATACCTAAGTGTATTCGAATTGACTTCGTTCTCATATTAAACAGCAGTATCATGACTGTATTACATCCGTTCTTTGCAGCATACATCAATGGCGCAAGATCTTGATGATACTGAACGTTTGCTTTGGCCCTTTTTTGAAGCAGCATTGCCGCGATTCTCTCTAGAACGGTAACGCTCAACGGGGTCATTTCATCAGATATGTTTGGAGTATTTGGATCGGCCACGTTCTCAAGCAGCATTGCCACGACTTTGCCATGTTGTTTGCCGGCAGTCAAAAATATTGAAGTTGTTCTCTTCAAATTCCTCGACATCTATATTGACTTCTTTTCACATGGCATTGCAATGAGTTTGCCAAATTATTTCTCGGAAGCACATGCTAACGCCGAGCGATGATCTGCTAGAAGATCTAGATTGGCTCGATTCGACGAAAGTAATGTCACGACTCTACATGCTCTTTGTGAGTTACTAAAGTATATCTCTGAACATCTATAATGACTTCGTTCTCAAGAAGCATGAAACACAATCAAGTGTAGCTACTACAGCGTAGTGAAGTGTCGTTCGATAGTCTGACACGTATTTCTCATCAGACTCAACGCTCTCATCAAGAAGTACCTTTACAGCTACTTCATGATCAAATATTGATCTTATCATCGGCTCAATGAGTTTTTCAGAAGCAGTTCAAGCCAGTATACTTGTGACCAAGTTCATAATCTTCTTGATAGATTGATATAAATTCTGCTAGTTGATTGACTAAGTAATTTATCATTTCTGATTAAAGCTTCGTCGTATTGATACTTTCAGTCAAATCAGGGGTATGAGATGTAAATTCTCGTGAGACGACCGTCAAATTCATAGCCTGTCAACAGTTCAACATCTAGAGCCTTTATCGCACGTTCCAAGCCCTCCTCTTCTGTCAAATCACGTGTTGTGAGCCCCTGCACCCCTTCGTCAACCAAGAGCTTGGTCGCTTCCCCATACCCTTGAGCGGAAAGATGTAATGGCGTACGGCCAAGCCTGTCCACCGGGGATGCCTCAGCTCCTTGGCCGATCAATAATTTTATCATCTTCTGACTGCCTCTTTCGGCCGCCAGATGCAATGCGGTCCTAGCTCTGAGATCCTGCGCAGACATGGCTGCTCCTCCCCTGTGGCTCTCGAAACACGCCACGGACAGTATTGTCGCTGAAGCTCTGTGGGTTATTTGCAAACAGCTGACCATTCCCTACATCTCCCCAAGTCTCAGTGCATGAGTAATAGTGTCAAGGTGTCTCGGTATTACGCCCTCCTCGTCGACCTGAAACCTTCCTGACGCTGCAACTCCAGTCCATGAATTTCGACGCCATTCATAGACTCCTTAAAACCCTGGTTAGATTGTTTTGTGCCTAGTAGCCATCAACCATCACCCACTACTCTTCTGATCAATCTCGGATTTTGAAATTGAGCCAAGGATCGTTGTATAAATTTTTTGCAGTTAATCGCTCCTCTGGAAGCCACCGAAGCATCTTAGATGCAAATTCGATGAAGAGCCGCTTATCCTCTCCTTGGAAGAAAGGTGTGCAATTCGAAAACGTCATAGCTGCGGAGGGGATGAGCTTTGAATATGAGAATTCACCTTGGGATCGTAAGCAACATCAGCACTTACAGTATCGTACATACCTTGCGCATTGTACAAGCTAGAGTGTACTTTGCTGTCTGCCCGATCCAACAGTTCTTGTGGAGGTGGCCCACGTAGGCTAATCATCTGAGCAAAATGGGCTTCGCGAGAATACGCGTCGCTTTCGGGCCCGAGCTCATTAAGGAGTGACGTGTCCTGTAGAAGCTCCCACAGCTGTTCCGTGAAGTAGAGGTTAGTGGCATCGCATGAATATTGGTCTCAATGCCAAAAGTACTTACCACCATGCCAAGATTCCAAATATCGGCGCTGTAAGTCCAGCCTGCCTTTAGCAGAACCTCGGGCGCACAGAATGGATCAGGTTGAATATCATGACAATGAGGAATCGAGAGGTTGCCGAAGACAGCATTGCCAAAGTCACTAATCTTGATTAGTCCAACACCCTTCCTCAGGCCACCGAAATCTGCCCTTGATTGGTATATAGGATGTTCGTCGACTTCTTTGTAAAGAGGTGGGCATTCTTTCTGTTGGCGAACGTAGTCGTCGTGGACTGACCCGTTCTCAAAGCCCAGCAAGAAATTATCGGCTTTGAGGTCTTGCCTTTCCCCGTTAGCAAATCCCTCGTTCAAGGATATTTCGCAGTAACTCACCAGTGTGTATGATATGACATTCAGAGTGGAGAAAGTCAAGACCTTGTAAAACAAGCTTCAGGAAGGCTTTGAGAATTGTGGATGGCAATCCCACGGAACCGAGATGTCGACCTAAAAGCCAGAGGGGTTCTCTCAAAGGTTCGAAAACCATAACAAGATGTTCTCCAAAGGGTCCTGGAATTGTAAAAGAGTCCTGGATCAACCTGACGTAGGCACGACCTTCATGTTTCGACTGTATCTTGGCATTATGCTGCGAAATCTCAAGCTCATCGTTCGCCGATTTCCGATCTCTTTCAAAGCAATTTGTAATTTTGAGCGTCAAGTATCGGTTGGATTGCCACGACCAACTGATATTTGTTATTCCCGACTGGCTGCGAAGGACATTGCACAAACCGGCTGATGTCCTTGGCCAGCCAAACGGTCGACCCAGTTCCCCAGCCAAGCTTTGAGATTATCTCATATCTTTGGATAGTTTCCCCAGCCCGCGCTGGATAGAAACGTCTAGGGTCATAATCAGGATTTTCTTCCTCCTCGAGAGGAGCGTCGGCAGAGAGCAAGTGAGAGCTGGTATTCATGATTGGGGTCAGTCGAGATGAATGACGCCTCGCCGCAAGTGGAACAAAAGCGCGAGAGCGCAGCATTAAGATAAAGAAACGCTTCGATATCAAACGAAGGAGACTGAATTGATGTTGGCGTTCGTCTTGGACAGACTCAGGGCTAGGAATCGGTAATGACCGTCATTTCGATGGTATGACAAGTCATGTGACGTCAAGTCCTGACATGGATCTGACCTGACAAATGACAGGACAGCAATCTAGCCAGATCGGGTTACACGCTAACCCTTTCCAAGATATAGGCTAGCCCGCTTCGGTAGAACATCTTGCAATTTCCGAACGACTTCCGAAACCTTTCTTTCCTCAACCTTTCTATCATCACCTCTATTGACTATTATTTCTATATAAGCACTACTCGTATGTACGGGGTTTCCGCGCACACTGGGTTTCCGCGCACTCTAACTAGAAAGGTTAGTTACAGATAGTATTCCGAGGCACCAGATAGTATCCCGAGGTTTAGCGTGCCTCGACTCGTGCAAGAGTCAAGCGCTGTATTCTTCACGTCGCTTTAACGATTAACTTTAAAGACAATTGTGCGCTTTTACATGAATAATTAATTAATTGATCAAAATGACTTCTCGTTTCAAGATGAAGCTTCTTTTACTTTCTACATCTATTTGCAAGCAATTAACATGAGATTTACGTTCACGAGTACGTACTTTACAGGACGTCGACTTTCAATAAGTCATTGAATCGTTAGGGCGGCACGGAGAAACTAGCGTATTGCTCCCGCACGGCATTGTATTAACCTCGTGGACCACCAAGTATGTAGATAAGTGGCGCGCTTATCTACTATGTAAGAGGTCGGGATCGACGGGCGACGCTAGTGTAGACATCAGAGAGACGCGAGCACTCGAACAGGGGTGGCGAGCGTCGCTTTGGAAAGCGGAGATCGAAGCAGGGCTTAATTGAAAGACTTGAGACCTGGAAGCGGAACGGGAGCCAGCTTGGCAACGCCACTTGGCCGCTTTTGGTCCTTTTGGCCCTCTTGGGCCTTTTCGGTCTCGAAGGAATACAAAAGGTCCTTTTCTCGCATGACGGTCGGGAGATCGAATATATTGAGTGTATGATTGCAGTGTCGGAGACCTTGCCTTGTGAACTACGAGCTATGCCCGAGGCGCCATTTATACAGCATGATGGCAGTCCTAGCTCTTGTTCTACTCCTACGACGTAAAGATCTTGTACAGCTAACTTCACGGTTTTTGTTTACCGTAAGAAGCGTACTACTATGTATGTATGCAATTGGTGCGAGCGCCTTTGTTATCCGATATTGGTGACGACTTGAAGTCCTGAAACACTCTAAATTGTTAGTATTGGTTGGATTAGCCCTCTCGAACACCGTTAAACTCTCCTGGTATTGAGAGGTCACACTCTCCGCGAAACACCATATATATTGACAGATTTGTGTATACTTACGAATATTAACATCTGGATAGGAATGTTGGAGGCTGAGAGGGTTCCATCGCCTATATCCCGTCAGCCCGTTTCCTCGTGGCAGGGTTACGGATCCGCAGCAGGTTTTGTTGTCGAACTATGACCAGGAACTTATCAGCGAGCGAGTCCGAAGCAAGAGAAAAATCTCATACGGAGTACCCTCACGTTACATCCCGACCGTAGATCGGGCATGGCTAACTCGAGGAAAAGAAACAAGTCTCGAAGCTTTCCTGCTAATATTTCACCAATCTGCCTTGCTTGCCGTCGAATATTAGGGCTGTACTACACGGGTCGGTAGGAGGAAGCCCGGCGTGTTTCAGGGCTTTTGATATAATATTCCCCGTTCTCCTGCTATACACAATCATCTGGTCAATATTTTGCAATAACAAGTGCCCTTCCTTTCTATCCCGGGCACGACTTAGGCATGGGCGCTTTTCAATTGCTTATTGCTGTCTTAGCGGCAACGGTTACGGTGACACAATGTGCGACAACCTGCATGTATAATCAAGTACGCGGGAAAGGAGCACCACCCGCCACTAGTATATCACAATCTCTTCATAAGCTTCTTTCGATGCCAAAAACTGGCCCATGCTCTGGTGTCTTCAACGTCTATCCCGATGGGACCATGAGTAACACTAGAACGTGGTTCACTGGCAGTCTCGCGATCGAAGTTACTAAAGAGACGTTAACTGTTCACGTTGGCGAGGAGTGTCTTTATATTCTTGCCTCTATCATTCACACATGTATTGAGGATAGTGAATATTGGGGAGGAAATGCAACATCGAGTGGCGTTAAGTATGCGATTTATAACAGTGTATTTCCGAAGGACTGGACTCCAAGTTCAGCAGTGAAACCTTCGCAAAAGCCTTCGAGCCAGCCAGCTCTGTCAGTTAAGGAATCGAAACCTGGACTATCTTGGAAAACATCTACACGAGCTTCTAGAGGAGCTTCCACCGATATTCGTGAAAGCTCCAAGCAGGGAGCTTTAACTTCTTCGACCTATCTTGCGTTTCACGGCAAGAAAAGCAATTCTAAGAATATATCTTCCGAACACCATGGAAATCCTTATCCCATAGGGACCTCCATCTATCCAGTCAGTAGCTCACACCATGTGATACCTCATGAGGTACCCACGTATACACACGCCGTAGCTGCGAAAGCTCCAACGAACGTACACCATGCCATCTCCCACAAGACACCAACACATGGCGTCTCCGGGAAGAAACCTACGAAAGCTGCCACAGGAAACCACCACCCAGTCCCCTCCCACCCGGCGAAAGCGGCTCCCGGAAACGCTAAGCAACAGTCGATCTACGCTACAGACGCGTCTATAAGCTCTCGTAAAAATATTACCCGTCTAAGTCCTATCACCACTGGCATTATTTATAATTTCACCGGCCCAGCTTCGTCCGGCAGCTTAGCTGCTAAATCCAATAAGTTTAGGACGCAGACACTCTCTGGTGTAACAGGGGCTCCAAGCTCTTTTTCACAGATAACAACTACAGATAGTAGCGGCCACTCGACTGTTCTCCCTATTTGGTTCGGTCCTTTAGGAGCTGGAATTGTCATTGTACCCGACGCTGCTGGGCTCGGGGGGGTCATTCCTCCCCCACCAGGATACCTTCCATTGGAGATCGGACCAGACGGGCAAGCTTCGCGTGTTTCTAAAGCCGAGTCTCAATCTCCGCGTGATAGGTCAACTCTTACGAGCTCATCAACGTCACGTCCTTCAATCACATCATCTTCACGCCTATCAAGCACGTCATCTTCGAGCTTGGCAACTACTACAAGCGTACCTTTATGGCTGATATTCCCGAAGAATAGGAAAGATGCGGCCAATAGCCGCCTTACCACGGAATTAACACTCCTCTTTGGTAGATATCTATATACAAGCCAGAACGGACTATCCGGGGTCGTATTCTGGAGAGCTCCCTTAAATTCAACGCAGAGAACTCAGTATAACGCCAGTGCTCTTGTAAGTAAACGTCGTCCTTACACGGCCATGACCGAGGTTAATGATTATAGGTCTTAAATATCGTTCTAGATGAAATCCTTGAAATCCAGGACCCAAATGCAAGCAGTACATCTATACCACAACGTCGTGATATACTTAAACAAGGTAAATCCGAGCCGGAGTTATTTCTTTCCAAAGAAAAGCGCTCTATATCAAACCCTTTACATCATCGCGATGAAATTCTTATACATCAACATCAAGCACCGTTGGATTTAGTCGAGATCTCTGCGCCTCGCCGTGCGTCCCCAACTGAATATGACTATGTCTACGATGCTGCTGGAGGGAAGGGTAGTACTATTTATATAGTCGATTCCGGAGCAAACCCCGAAAGTAAAGTACGTATTCTCTATTGTTAAGGTTGTAAGCGTTCTCCTTAACAAATTAGGAATATCTCTTAATGCCAGGGACGAAGCGCTGGATCTTCGTCCCAAATATCGATCCGGCCCTAAGTAATACTTTTAAAACCGATGTTCAATATGGACATGGTACATGTGTCCTGTCTAAGGCTGCTGGTGTTCATTTCGGAGTGGCCAAGAACGCCGACGTAGTAATTGTCAAGCTACCTGCGATGGTTGTCGTGGCCCGTATGTCTTATTACTTAGATGCGATAAACAGGGTCGCGGAAGATCTTGTCAAAAATCAGGTAAAGAAAGCTGTTCTAAATTTGTCTTTCGGTACGTAGACCGTGGAGGTTGGTAATCGGCTGCTGATGTGGTCCTGAACAGGTTACCGACCAATAAACCAAAACGACGACTTCAATGAATCAATGGAAGAAATCATAACAGATTTGGCTCATGAAGGTGTTATTATTGTCTGCGCTTCGGGAAACAGTGCGGTATTTATTCCCTCCTAAATAAAAGGCACTTTGTCAATTATTAATTCTTACCGTTCAGCAAACTCCCGGTCGAGAATCGATAGATACTTACCCAGCCATGTTTGCCGATACTTTACCAATAATAACCGTCGGTGCGGTTGATTACTTTGGATTCACGTCTCGATTTTCTCAGGGTGGTGACTTACTGACGGTTTCTGCTGCGGGCGAAAACATTAGATGTGCTAGTGTTGTCACAGACACAACTGTTGAAATGACTGGAACATCTTTTGCAGCACCTGCGGTGGCAGGATTGGCAGCCTACTTGTTATCTGTGGAGAAGTATCAAACTGAGCTGACTGGAAATGGCGAAGCCTCGCAACTGCCGTATAATATGAAAAGGCTTATACAGTCTCTCGCATACATAAGAACTGGTGGTACAGAACCTTCGATCTTCAACGGAGTAGATTGGCTAGATCCAAACCCCTGCTGGTATAACAGTATGCTACCGAAGAGACAGGCTTGTTGTAAGTTCTATTAGTGTCCTGACCGCTCTTATATACGACTCCGGTTGACGTTCCTATTAGCTTCTATCTCTTCAATTATCAAACCGACTTCACCCGCTCCGCCATCATCCACTCCGCCACCAAAGCTAAGTCCTCCTCCTGCCCTCGCCCCTGTAAGTTTCATTCTCCTTGTTCTTTACTCAATTTTCGATAAATGACCGATGTCTAACTATCTATAGGACTGTGGTCTGTGTGGAACGCAGTGCGCAACAGTCACGTCATTTTGTGCAGAGGTCTGCGTACTGCCTGTGAAGATAGGTGCCCGAGATACGTGTGGGCCGTGTCTTACCGCCGCAGGAGCGAACGCAACGTGTGTCGACTGCGCTCCAACTTGCTTCCACGGGAAGATAGACACACCCAATTGTACTCCATGGGACCAAAATACGTAAGCAACAACCGTTCTCGTAAGCCATGATCGAAGGGTCTGACATCAGTTGAAATATAGATGCACCGATCAATATGGTGCTGTCGGATTATGCACCATGACAGGATTCGCTAAGACAATTGCCACTAGTGAGTTTCAATTCCGCCTTCGAAGTTCCTTTTCATACTGATTGTACCTTCACAGGTGGGGGCATTCCTTGTCCAGCAGGTATGCAATGCGACTTAAGCGTCTCAGATGTTCCAGGATGCGCAGCGAGTAAGCTTATGGCTCGCCTCGTGTGACGATGTTTCGCTAACATTGCCTTCTTAGGCCCTGGCCCTGGTCGCAAAAGATCAATGTTTGAAGGTTCTAGTGTTTGGTAGAACAGTCACAGATGACTGAATAATGTGAAACATCCTGGTTTCAAAACTTTCTATCACATGACTTTCATATTGATCGCCCTATTGTCTTTGCTACACAATCTTCTTCTTGTGTTCCTATTCAATCATGCGACCTACCTCTCCAGAAATATTTCTCTATACTTCGTACGATCAACATATATAAGCCAGACACCCTAGTTTTGAGCCATCCCACCACGAATACTACCCTACTATTCAACTCAATATCGCAACATCAAATAGTACTATGTACATAAAATTGAGACATGAGTCGATATATATTACTAGTAGACGCGTTCACACGTCGATTTTGACTAGTAGAAGCCTCTGCTTGATTCTTCTGATGTCATGAGTCGCCTGCATTATGTCTGAAATGTTTGCGACATCTTAGATGACTGGTAAGTAAGATGGCTGGGGAAAAAGGGAACAAGCATAAAAGCTTCTACTGTTCTAGCTACGAAGAATGACATGAAATATTCTAACTCATCAAGACGTTACGTCACTGTAACTATCGAGCATCGTCTTCGTTTAAACGAATATATATTATATGTGTTTGGGCAAACTCGACGGCCCCTGGCGGTCTTCAGGGCTAAAATTTGCCCCGAAAGCCGCTCTGAGATGTCAAGCACTTTCTCTATCTAAGCGACTGAGTCTATGAAGTGAGTGAATAAGGCAAAAGCGCGTTTCTGACTGAATTCTAAGAGATGAAGAAACAGAAAGAGATGATGAGAGAAACAGAAGAGAATGTTGAGACCGTGCCTAGAATCTAACCACACTGCAGCGAGGTAGTGCGTAGCTGAATAGAATGTTTGATCAATAGAGGTAGCTCTAACTAGGAAACTAAGAATACAGAAGGAAGAAGACAGTTCCGAGCTGTATCTATAGTAGAGCGAACAAAGGGGCGAAGTAGCCGGTTTGCTAGGGCTCGAATAGATGAAATGTTTCAGCATATTCCGATCCGGAACATCGTTGTTCCTTGTTCACATACCGAAATCCCTAGAGCCTATTGACTAGGCTCTATTCAATGCCGACACGCTTCGTAACAGAGAAAACGATCTATTTATTCTCTTTTTTCTGCTTAATCTTCTTGTTCTTTAGCGATTGACATTGATCAAGTCAAGTCAACTAGTCATCTTCGCTTCTTGATAATCTTCAGTTAAGCTGAATCTTTTATTGAGCATCATCTTCGTTTGAATGAATATATATTATATATGTTTGAGCAAATTTAATGATCTCTGATGATCTTCAGAGCTAAAATTTGTTTTGAAAGTTGCTTTGAAATGTCAAGCACTCTTAAATTTCAGAAACGTCAATACAAAGTATTGAGATCAACAAGAGCTGACTTTAGTTAACTGATCAAAAGTGACTATCTTTAATGTTTTTTAAAGACATTTAGTATGTAACTAGAATGAGCTTCAATGTATAAGCAATAATTGTTGAATTTTCATCTTTTTAATAGTTGAATTTCATTCTTTCAAAGCTTTGCTTGATGAGCTGAAATAGTAACATCTTGACAAGAAAAGTGATTTGAATAACAATCTTTTATGCTCAGTATGACTAACATTCTACGCAGAATCTTGATGATATAAGTTCACATGTATGAATATTTTGAACCAAACAGAAACATCAGCAAAGATGCAGAAAACTTTGTAAATAGATTAACGAATGAGTTTTTAACATACACTTCATCATTGATGATAATGATGATTAATGCTATTTTACATCTGAAAAAGTTGATTTTGAAGCTTGATAAAATAAGTTGCAAAAAGTCATTCTGAAAGATAATTAAACTTCTGATTAAATATCACTGTTTGAAGTCAGATGTTTTATTCAATTGACTTCATATAAACTCATTTATGTGCAGAAAGTTTGCAAACATCAAACAAAATGATGTATATTATGATATTTTTTCAATGATAAATTGATTAAATTGACGTAGCAATAATAGTAGTAGATTTCATGTTATAAATTTTGACTTGTAAATCTGATCATCATCTTGAAGTCTTTGAATTTTGACTATGATTTATTATAATATAAAGTAATGAAATGTCTGAATCTTGATATCAAAATATTCAACGTCAATATGATGTAATCATAAATTAATGAAATAAATTTTAATGATTTTGACTTTTGTTAGAGATCAGCATAAAGTGTCAGAATCGTGCCTAGATAAGTCAATCAGCGAAAGTCAGAGTTGAATAGTGCTTGATCTTTAGAGATAGCTATAACTGAATATTAAGAATACAGAAGAAGATGAGTACAAGAGCTTCTATTTAAGTAATATTCAGAGACTGCGCTAAGCTCGAAGAAAATGTGTTTGTGACACGAGTAGAATGTGATGTAGAAAGAAAGATGATGCTGAACAAAGAGATGTTGATGAAAGAAAATAGAGACTGAGTCAGATCTGAGCTAGAGACACTGACTAGCTTTATTCAGCCTTGATACGCTCGTAACATTACTCTTCTCTTCGAAAATTTATGTTCGCATGAATGTCGCTCATTTGCTTGCTTTCTTATTGAGTTATTCCGATACTAGCGTGGCTTTCTTGAGTATAGCGCATGAAATTCGTTCAAAACTTTCTCGAAGTCATCGAATTCATCTTTATCAACATAGTATCATTCATTGTCTCTATCTAGGTCTTTTCATTTGATCTTGTACTGTATTCGACCTCGATAGCGTCTGAAGTTCAGAATGTCATTTATCTTTCAGTGTTCATCGTTATCGTCATCAATAATGATGAGTCTGAAGAGTTCTGCATGCTGTTTTGATAAAGAGTCTTCTGAATACGATCGCAGTAGCTTCGAGCTGAACATCGAATGCAGATGCTTCATGCTGACTGATAAACGAAGATGATAGAAGATTCTCGCTTTGACAGTGATCTGATACGATTCTAGTTGTTTGTCTTTCAAATCTTTGCAGAGTCTCGTTGTCTTGACGTTTCTGAAAGATAGTCAAACTCAGTCATTTACTTCATAGATGACGTTTCGTCTATGTTTATTGATCTGAACTTCGATAATCAGCTTCGTCTTTTTCAATTGTTGACGATCGAAGCTCAGTAGCTCTTTCATTCGAATGACAATATCATCTGCTTTTCTAGCTTCAAGTCGTTCACGAGTTGTTTCGTAGTCAGTCGTATCTGAATCGAAACTCATTCGAGAGTGAAATTCTTTATTGAAGTAGAAAGAAATCATTGAGATGATCGAGAAGATATTGAAATTGTCGCTGAATTTCATCATAGATATTCATTTG
>JAABUR0100001258.1_pt1 | contig 46682 bp, 63 predicted proteins | sample 5560091 | NCBI WGS metagenome assembly JAABUR01 (sample SAMN10711879, study PRJNA513375) | rock metagenome | isolation source: Antarctica rocks | place: Antarctica: Victoria Land, University Valley sud | reverse complement strand
TCGACCACCTCCCTTCTTGGGACACCTTGACCCACCGCGGCTACCGCCCTCGTCCTGAGATCCTTCGAGTAAATGCCCATGCGCGACATTCTCGCAGGTGGGCCACTCTATTCGCAAACCGCTTTAGCTTTCCTTAGCTTTCGGCCTTGACGATTTCCTTTGGCTGGGTGACCTTGATGTCCACGATGGTCTCGTCCTCGCCCACGTCTTCGGCGGTGATGTCGTTAGGTTCGATTATGACCTTCGAGCCGTTGGGGATCTCTCCGCGAAGGATCATCTCGCTCATCGGGTCTTCGATCATGCGCTGCAACACCCTACGCAAAGGCCTCGCGCCGAACGCCGGATCGTAGCCCGCTTCGGAGAGCTTATCGAGGGCCTTCGTCGTGAACTCGACAGTAACGTCGCGCTCTACGAGTTGCTTGCGGAGGCGCTGAATCTGGATCTCGATGATCTGGCGCATATCCTCGCGCTGGAGCTTGTGGAAGACGATGATCTCGTCGATCCGGTTGAGCAACTCGGGACGGAAGATCTTGCGAAGCTCGCCCGTTACCCGGCTCTTCATCTCCTTGTAGGAGAGTCCGGCCTCGTCACCGCCAAAGCCGAGCGACTTGGTCTTATTGATCGTCTGAGCCCCAACGTTGGAGGTCATGATCAGGACGACGTTCTTGAAGCTCACGAGGCGTCCCTGCGCGTCGGTCAACTGTCCGTCCTCCAGGATCTGAAGCAGGATGTTGAACACGTCCGGGTGGGCCTTCTCGATCTCGTCGAACAGGACCACGCTGTAGGGCTTACGCCGAACCTGCTCGGTGAGCTGTCCGCCCTCGTCGTAGCCGACGTAGCCCGGAGGCGAGCCGACCAGGCGGCTGACGGTGTGCCGCTCCATGTACTCGGACATGTCCAGCCGGATCATGGAGTTCTGGTCGCCGAAGAGGTAATCGGCGAGCGTCCGCGCAAGCTCCGTCTTGCCGACGCCCGTGGGGCCGAGGAAGACGAACGAGCCGCTCGGGCGGTTCGGGTCCTGCAAGCCAGCCATCGTACGCCGGATGGACCGGGAGACGGCCTTTATGGACTCGTTCTGCCCGACGACGCGCCCGTGCAGCGCCTCCTCCATGTTCAGGAGCCGCTGGGACTCCTCCTCGGTCATCTTCTTGACCGGGATGCCGGTCCACATCGAGACGATCTCGGCGATCTCATTCTCCCCGATGGAGACACGCTCTTCCTCGTTCTCACCCTCACGCCAGGATTTCTCCAACTCGCGGCGCTGCAGAGAGAGTTTGCGCTCGGAGTCCCTGAGGCGTGCGGCCTTCTCGAACTCCTGGCCGTCGATGGCGGCTTCTTTCTCGGTACGCACCTGCGAAAGCTCGTCGTCCACTTCCTTGTAGTACGGCGGCGAGGACAGGGTCTTGATCCTCATCTTGGACGCGGCCTCGTCCACGAGGTCTATAGCCTTGTCCGGCAGGAAGCGGTCCGCAATGTAGCGATCGCCGAGCTGAGAGGCGGCTTTTAGAGCTTCGTCGGTTATCTGGATCTTGTGGTGCTGCTCGTAGCGCTCGCGCAGGCCCTTGAGGATAAGTTCCGTCTCCTCGACCGATGGCTCGCCGACCTGGATAGTCTGGAAGCGCCGCTCCAGAGCCTTGTCCTTCTCCACGTACTTGCGGTACTCGTCAGTCGTGGTCGCGCCGATCACCTGGATCTCACCTCGCGCCAGCGCCGGCTTCAATATAGAGGCGGCGTCTATGGCGCCCTCGGCGGCTCCGGCTCCGACGAGGTTGTGGATCTCGTCTATAAACAGGATCACGTCGCCGTGGTCGGTGATCTCCTTCATGATCTTCTTGAGGCGCTCTTCGAACTCGCCACGGTACTTGGAACCCGCGACCAGCGCTCCGAGGTCTAGCGTGTAGACTTCTTTGCCGGCCAGGATGTCCGGGACGCGGTCCCCGGCGATCTCCTCGGCCAAGCCCTCGACGATGGCGGTCTTCCCGACGCCCGGCTCCCCGATAATCACCGGGTTGTTCTTGGTGCGCCGCCCGAGGATCTGCATGATCCTCTCTATCTCTTTGGCGCGCCCGATGACCGGGTCGAGCTTGTCCTCCTCGGCATAGGCCGTAAGGTTCCGCCCGTACTGGTCGAGTTGCCGCGTCTTGGGACGCTTGGCCTCCGCGCCTCCGCGGCCGCCTGCGCCTGCCTCGCCACCCCGGCCCCGCTGGGACCTGCCGCCGCCAAGCTGCTGCACGACCTGTCGACGAATACGATCCGGGTCAACGTCGAGATTAGAGAGAACCCGCGCCGCCACGCCCTCGGACTCGCGCACGAGCCCAAGCAATATGTGCTCGGTGCCGATGTAGTTGTGTCCGAGTTGCAGCGCCTCTCTCAAGGCCAACTCCAGCACCTTCTTGGAGCGCGGCGTGAACGGAGCCTGTCCGCCCGTCCCCTCCTCGCCGTAGCCGACGATGCTCTCCACCTGCTCGCGTACTTCATCCAGGGTGACGTTTAGCGAAGCTAGCGCGCGGGCGGCGACCCCCTCGTCCTCACGCAGGAGGCCGAGGAGCAGGTGCTCCGTTCCAATGTAATTGTGGTTGAAGTGACGGGCTTCTTCCTGAGCCAGAACCACGACTTTCCTGGCTCTTTCCGTAAATCTTTCGAACATTAGCGGGAGCCTCCTCTGCTTTGAGGGTCCTTTACGTTTCGGGGTATAGTAACGACTTTAAAAGGTATACGGCAGCTTGGAATAAATGGATTATACATCGCCAGAAATCTTCTCCTCGAAATAATTACACCTCTCTCAATACGCTCCGGCTATCTATGAGTATACAGAGGTTTTGCCCGATTATGGCCCTCTTTAGCGCTTTACGCTCACAGCGCCATACCTTGTGTACTCGTCCGCACAACCGCCTCTCCGTAGCGCTTGTCAATAGCATAGCGCTGGATCTTCACAGCTTCGGTGTCCGGCATTACACAGAGAACCTTTCGCGGACCTCCTCGATAGGCAGTCCGGCGACGAAAGGACCGGCCTTTGGACCACTCTTCTTTCCGATCAGGACCGAGTAGACGGCGGCGAAGGCGCGCTTCGGTTTGAGGCCCCGCTCGATGGCCGTAGAGTACAAAAGGTCCTGTACCAGATCTCCCTCCATATCCGGCTTTAGCTTCCCCGCCACGGCCGCGAGATACTCGCACTGCTCCTCATCGAGCCCCGTGGCTGCTTCTTTCGCTTCCTCAAAATCTAGTAGCCTCAGCCGCATGGACTCCGGAGCCCATTGCTCGCTCCAGTTGCGGGCGTAGTAAAGGTCTTTCGCAAGGTTACTTTCTTCGGCGACTTCGTATCCGCCCTTTCGCAGCATCTCGCCGGCGGCCTGCGTGTTCGCGCCCACGGTCTGCGCCACGGTTACGAGGTGGGTGAACGGCACGGGGTTCTCCTCGACCGAAGCCCGGTACTCGTCCATGAAGCGGGGGAACCCGTCCTCGAGGTCCAGGTCCAGAGCGCGGGCCGGGTCGCGGCCGAGCATCATCCGGCGGAGCGCGTCGGGGGGCATGATCCTGAGCAGGTCCTTCGGCAGTAGGACTATGCCCTTCGAGCTGCTCATAGGCCCCTTGCCCTTAATGGAGATCCACTCGTACTCGTACCGGCCCGGAGGCGGATAGTGGAAGACCTCGCGGGCCATCCGGTCCGCCGTCTCGGTCGAGCCGCCGCGGCTGGTGTGGTCCTTGCCAAAAGGCTCGAACGTCACCCCGAGCGCCTTCCACCGCGCCGCAAGCTCCGTCCGCCACCCGAGCTTCCCCTCCCCCTTCGAGTAGTCGGCGGCGTCCTCCCAACCATCCTCGTCAACGTACACGACCTTGTTCTCCTCTGGCACGTGTTCGAGGATACGGGCTCCGCCCATCTTCCCCGAGGCGGTTCGGGGCAGGTAGGGTGACCAGTGCTCGGGCATCTCCCGTCCGCTGACCTCCTGCAGGATCTCACGTAACTCCGCAGTATGTTCGATGGCCTCGCGCGTAACCTGCGTGTAGACGCCCTTCTCGTACAGTTCGTGCGAGCGTAGGACCTCCACGTCCATCTCCATCTCCTTCAGCGCCTCCTCGAAGGGAACGAGAAAGTGCTCCGCGTAGGAGGCGTGGCAGCCTTCGGGGTCTGGCACGCACGTGAGGCTGTGTCCCAAATATTCCTTAAAGCTTTCCGGGATGCCTGGAGAGATCTTCCGCAGCGGGTCTATCGTGTCGGCGTGGAAGATAAAGCGGACCTCGGCGCCCTTTTCTTTGAGCGCATTCGCCACCGCTTCGGCGACGAGGACCTCGCGCAGGTTGTGGATATTGCCCGAGGGGCTGATGCCCGTGACGACCACGTGGGGGCCTTCACTGAGGGTATCGGCCACCCTACTTGCCCAACCGGGTATGGGAAGGACGGTCTTGCTCATCCGATGCTCCATCTTGGTTTGATCACTCGAGGATATTCGAAGTACGGTTCAGCCGGATAGGAGCTAACTCGCTACCTCGACGTTGACGATCTCGTACTCCGTCGAGCCGCGCGGCGTTGCTACCGTGACCGTTTCCCCTACACGACGCTTGAAAATGGCACGTCCCACGGGGGAGGCGTGCGAGAGCTTGCCACTCGTCGGATCGGACTCGTTGGAGCCGACGATCTGGAAGGTCCGCTCCTCGCCCTTGCCGACCGGCCGGAGCGTTACGAGGGTTCCGAGGTCCACGGAATCCGCATCCGTCTGCGAGGGATCCACCACCTTAGCGTTACGGACCCGGCGTTGTATATCGGTGATCCGGCGCTCCAGAAGCCCCTGTTCGTTCTTGGCGTCGTCGTATTCGGAGTTCTCGGAGATATCTCCGAACTCCCGCGCCTGACGGATACGGTCCGCGACCTCCCGGCGGCGCACGTCCGTTAGATATTCGAGTTCCTGTTGGAGCTTCTCTAGACCCTCGCGGGTCACTAGCTCCTGATTCTTGTCCGTCATAAGAGGAGAGAGTATACGAGCGCCCATCAAAGGTGTCAACGAGTAAATTTGCCAGCGACTCAGCTAACCTCTTGGCCCGGTAAACCACAAGCCCTAGCCTGAAATACTTCTATGCATTCAGCTCGTAGAGAATCCGCAGGCCCTTGAGGGTGAGGTCCGGGTCGAAAATCTTTATCTCCCGGCAGTGCCGTACGAGGACACCGGCGGGGCCGCCGGTGGCGATGACTTCGACGTCCTCCTCTCCAAGCTCCTCGCGGGAACGCCGCACCAGAGCGTCTATCGCTCCCGCGTACCCGTAGATAAAGCCGGCGCGGATCGAATCCGGCGTGTTGGTGGCGATTGCGTTCGGCGGCTCCCCTTCGAGGTCCACGCTCGGAAGCTTGGCCGTACGCGAGATGAGCGCCTCCAGAGCCACGTAGAGCCCGGTAAGGATCGCGCCGCCCAGATAACAGCCTTCGCCGTCCACCGCTTCGACCGTCGTAGCCGTCCCGATGTCAACGATGATCGCCGGGAACCCGTAGTGCTTCCCCGCAGCCACGGCGTTGACGATCCTGTCCGCTCCCACCGTGGAAGGATCGTCGTAGCGGTTCTTGAGGCCGGTCTCCATCAATGCCGTCACCGGGTAAAACGGGACCTCGAAGATATCGTCCGCCAGTTCGCTGTACGAACGGGCAAGCGTCGGCACGACGCTCGAAAGGATGACGGCGCTGATCTCGTCGCATCTCCGTCCTCGCAACTCCAGTAGCCCCGTGAAGACGACCGCCAGCTCGTCGGCCGTGCGATGAGCCTCCGTCGCGATACGCCAGTGCTCCTTTAGCTCGTTCCCCTCGAAGAGCCCGAGCACCGTCTGCGTGTTCCCGACATCCACCGCCATCAACACAATCTACAACCCTTCCCCAAACTCCCTGACGCCATCCAAGTCCGCCGCCGACAGAAGATCCCCGGCTGCTCCGCGACCCGGAATATATACCTTCGGGTCGATGTCCGCGATCCCCTTCAAATTAAAAGCGCGCATGATTCCGGGATGAGGAACCGTCAGATCCTGCATCTTTATTACTTCCTCGCCGAAGAGCAGCACGTCTATATCCACCGTGCGCGGAGCCTTCTCCCCTTTCCGCTCGCGCCCCAGATCCGCCTCGACTCCCTGGCAGTATCGCATCAGCTCGATAGCCGGGATGTCGCACTCGACCTCCACCACGCAGTTCAAGTACTCCGGCTGTTCTTCCTCCACTTCTACCGGCGCCGTCTCATAAATTCTCGAAGTACCGTCGACCCTCATGTTTGGGCCAAGGTCTAGCGCGGCCGCCGCCGACCGCAGATAGCTCAGACGGTCACCCAGATTGCTGCCAAGGCTCAGGAATACGCGGGTCACCTGGAGACTGTGATAGCTTCGGCGACCGCCAGCGCATCACGGTTTGCCCGAACGTCGTGGACGCGGAAGATGTTTGCTCCTCGCTCGTAAGCGAGGACCGTGGTGGCGACGGTCGCGGCGACTCGATCTCTCTCCGCCCGCGCGCCGGTGATCTTACCGAGGAAGGCCTTGCGCGATGTACCCACAAGAACCGGATAACCGAGATCAGCGATCACCTCCAGCCGATTCAGAAGTGCGAGGTTGTGCTGCAGCGTCTTACCGAAACCTATGCCGGGATCCAGGACTACGTTCTCCGCTCTTACACCCGCGGAAAGCACGTACTCCGCCCGCTCCGCGAGGAATTCCCGCACCTCCCCTACCACGTCGCCATAACGCGGATCTTTCTGCATGCTCTTCGGCTCACCTTGCATGTGCATCAGGACCACCAGGCAACCGGCTTCGGCTACCGTAGCAGCCATTCGAGGGTCGCCGCGCAGAGCAGTCACGTCATTGATGATGCTCGCTCCGGCTTCGAGAGCGGCTTCGGCAGTCGCGGCTCGGTAGGTGTCAACGGAGATGATCGCGCCTGGATGAGCCTTCAAAATACTTCTAACCACGGGTACGACCCGCCGGATCTCCTCATCCACCGAAACCGGGTCGGAGCCGGGTCGGGTCGACTCACCGCCGATATCTATGATGTCCGCACCCTCACGCAGCATCTCCTCAGCGCGGGTGACGGCGGCTGCGTAGTCGAAGAACTCTCCACCGTCGGAGAAGGAGTCTGGGGTAACGTTTAAGATGCCCATAAGAACAGGGCCGGGGCCTAAAGTACGGTCCCCGACCCTGATGTTCATACGAGTCTCCAGGTTTGGGTTCACCTAGTCCTGCTGGTAGCCGCCGCTGTAGTGGCCGTCGAACTTCTCCATCGCAACCTTATCCACGGCGTACTCCTCGACCAGACGGCCCAGGTGCTTGGCGTCGACGGTCTCGTACTCTATGAGATCCTCGGCCAGCCTCTTCACCAGCTCGCGGTTGCGAACCAGGAGGTCTTCGGCCGTGTCGTAAGACTCGTCTATGATGCGCCGGATCTCCTTGTCTATCTGGAAGGCGATCTCGTCCGAATAGTCCGGCTGGGCGTTGAAGTCGCGGCCCATGAACACCTGGCTGTCGGAGTGGCCCAGAGCCATCGGACCGAGCTTCTCGCTCATCCCGTAGCGCGTAACCATCTGCTTCGCGGTCTTCGTGACGCGCTCCAGGTCATTGGATGCGCCGGTGGTGATCTCATCGAACGTCACCCTCTCGGCCGCCCGTCCGCCGAGCATCATCGCGAGCTGCGCCATGAGCTGGCTCTTGCTCATCATGAAGCGGTCCTCAGTCGGCAGGCTCATGGTGATACCCAGAGCCTGTCCACGCGGGATTATGCTGATCTTGTGGACTGGATCCGCCTCCGGCAACAGTGCGCCGACGACAGCGTGTCCGGCCTCGTGGTAGGCGGTGATCTCCTTCTCCTTCTCGGAGATGAGGCGCGTCTTGCGCTCGGGACCGGCGATGACCCGATCCACGGCCTCCTCCATCTCGGCCATGTCGATCTGGTCCTTGTCGTGCCGCGCCGCGAGCAGCGCCGCCTCGTTCGCTAGGTTTGCCAGGTCCGCGCCGGTGAAGCCGGGCGTCCCTCGGGCGAGCGTCCCAATGCTGATGTCCGGGCCTAGCGGCTTGCCTCGCGTATGAACGCTCAGGATCTTCTCGCGTCCCGGAAGGTCGGGCCTATCTACAACGATCTGCCGGTCGAAGCGTCCGGGCCTCAAGAGAGCCGGATCGAGGATGTCCGGGCGGTTCGTCGCCGCGAGCATGATGATGCCACTCTTGGAATCGAAGCCGTCCATCTCCACGAGGAGCTGGTTCAGCGTCTGCTCCCGCTCGTCGTGGCCGCCGCCCATGCCCGCTCCGCGCTGGCGTCCGACGGCGTCGATCTCATCCATGAAGATGATGCACGGCGAGTTCTGCTTGGCCTGTTCGAAGAGGTCACGCACGCGGCTCGCGCCAACGCCGACGAACATCTCGACGAAGTCCGAGCCGGAGATGCTGAAGAATGGGACCCCGGCCTCACCGGCCACGGCCCTTGCGAGCAGCGTCTTACCCGTCCCTGGAGGACCTACCAAGAGCGCGCCCTTAGGTATCCTCGCGCCGAGCTTCTGGAACTTCTGCGGGGTTTCGAGGAATTCCTTGATCTCCGTCAGTTCCTGCACGGCCTCCTCCACGCCGGCAACGTCCGCGAATGTAACTTTCGGCGAGTCTTTGGTCATCCTCTTCGCGCGACTCTTGCCGAAGCTCATCACCCGGTTTCCGCCGCCCTGCATCGAGCTCATGATAAACAGGAAGAGAAGGACGATCAGGAAGATCGGGGCGAGCGTCGCCAGCAGACTGAGCCAGAAGCCCTGGTTCTGCGGGTCCGTGGTGAACGGAATGTTGTCCTTGTTGAGCGCGGTGGCTATGTCGTACTGCTCGGGATAAGCGTACGTGAACTTCTCACCGGTCTTGCCATTCTTCAGCAAGCCCTCTACGGTCTGGTCCTGGTCGTGGACCGTGAGTTTTTCGTCATCGGTTTTGGTGTTGGTGACGAAAGAATGGTTGTCGATCGCTTTCTGGAACTGCTGGGAATTCAACTCCTTGACGTCCGTGGTTCCGGCGGAGAGAACCCGCACCAGGATCACCGCGAAGACCATCAAGATAATGAAATAGAGCAGTCCGCCGCTTCTTAAAATTCTGCCCAAGGTTGCCTTTACCTCTCGTAGCGTGGATATTGGAACACAAGCATTATACTACCTGTACGATAGATCGGATCACTTTGTTTCGCGGCGGTTTAGTCTTCCACCCCGCCGAAGACCTCGGGCTTCAAAACGCAGATGTCCGGCAGGTTCCGGTAGGCTCCGCCGTAGTCTAGACCGTAGCCGACCACGAACTCGTCCGGCACCTCGAACCCGAGGTACTTCACGTCCAACTCCACGCGCCTGCGCGAAGGCTTCGTCAGGAGCGTGAAGATCTCTAGCGAAGCGGGCTTGCGGGCGAGTAGTGAACGCAACAGGTAAGAGAGCGTCAACCCGGTGTCTATGATGTCCTCGACGATCAGAACGTGCCTGCCGGTTATGTCCTCTTCGAGGTCTTTGAGGATACGGACGACACCGCTGCTCGAAGAACCGGACCCGTAAGAGCTTATGTCCATGAAGTCGATCTCGCACGGCAGGTCCACGTGGCGCATGAGGTCGCCCATGACCACAACGGCCCCGCGCAGGATGCCGATGAGCAGCGGCTTCTCGCCCTTATAATCTTCTGTTACACGCTCCCCGATCTCTCGCACCTTATCCTGGATCTCCACCGACGGTATAAGGATTTCTTTTACGTCGGGCATCATGCTGGACATCTTCACGAGCTTTTCTCTACCTCCAACCTCAGTATCCGCTCCGTCTCCGGTGTTACCTTGAATTCCTCGTGCAACTCTCCGAGGAGGATCCATGCAACCCTATCATGTCTGTCTACGACCACCGGCCTCCGCCGCCGGACGTCTCCTGGCACCTTCCGGTCCATCATCGCCCGGAACACCGTCTTCTGGCCCCCAAGGCCCAGCGACCGTATGACATCCCCCTCCCGCGCCATTCGCACCCTGTAAGGCCCCCGCAAAGCGTCGAGATACGCGACCTCCGGCCTCGCGGCGTCCTGCAAGTCAAACACGGAGACCTCCGACATACGGATGGCCCAATCCTCGAACTCCGTCACCCCGATCCGAAGGTCTGGCACACCCGAGAACAGCTTACTCTCGTGGTACAGCGCAAGTTCCTCACCGAGCCGCGCCGCCGCCGTAACGCCTCCTGGCAGATGCAGGGTCCGGGTTCCTTCCTTTTTCCGGACGAGAGCCAGTACGCTCTCGACGGCGGCCGAGTCGAGCGGGCGGACCCCGGAGACCAACGACGAGTACGCCTGACGCACCGCGTAACGCTGGAGCGCGCGCGGCATTGCGCGTAGCTCGTCCAGCTTTATTACCACCTCCGCTCCACGCCGCCGGACCACGGCGGCGGCGAGACCTTCCAGGACTTCGAGATCTTCGCGCAGTAACTCCGCTCCGCGCGCCATATTGCCCGCCGCTCCCGGATACAGATCCTCCAGGATAGGCAACACCTCCAGGCGCACCCGGTTACGGGCGTACTTGCCAGTAAGGTTGGTGGAGTCGGTGCGGTATGACTGACCCAGGAATTCGAGGTAGCGCAGAACGTCGCGCCGGCTGTGCTGAATAAGAGGCCGCGCCACGCGCCCGCGCACCGGCGGAATCCCGGACATCCCGCGAAGCCCCGCCCCACGCGCCAGGTTCATGAGGACCGTCTCCGCGACGTCATCCGCCGTATGCCCGGTGAGGATCGCCGAGAGTCCGCGCTCATCGGCCACCTCATTAGCGAGCCGGTAGCGCTCGCGCCGGGCCTCGTCCTGAACGTTCCCTTCTCCGAGATGGACTCCACGCGCCTCTACTTGAAGTCCCAACCCATAACATAACTCGCGCACGAAGCCGGCGTCCCGCCTCGACTCCTCGCCTCTCAGGCCGTGATCCACGTGCAGCACGACCGGCTCGCTCCCAAGTTCGACCAGCGCCCGGAGCAGCGCGACCGAATCTGGGCCGCCCGAAGCGAGCGCCAGCGGACGCGTCAGGTCCATTCCATAACGCTCCGCCGTATTACGCGCCCCTCTTGAGAAGTATTCGGGCTTCATGCGGTTAGTTTAGAAGAACCTTCAAAGAAAAAGTGTAGTTCGTGGCAAAAAGAAAAGGACCGGAGCCGCAAAGGCTCCGGTCCGGTGTTCTAGGGATGTACTTGTTTTAGGCCTGCTGTTCCTGCTGACGGGCCTGGCGCTCGACCGTCTTCTGCTCCTCCAGCCTCGGTCGCTCCTCCGGCGTCTGGACGTCGTTGACGGTTATGTTGACCTCGGTCACCTTGAGGCCGGTCAGGCTCTCCACCTTACTGATCACGTTCCGCCGCGCAGCCTCCGTGATCTGCGGGATGGACTGACCGTACTCGATAGCCATCGTCAGGTCCACGGCGGCTTCTTCCTCGCCCACCTCGACGCTGACGCCCTTGCTGAAGTTTCCGCCTCCGCTGCCGCCGCCGGACACGCTGCCAGTCACGCTCTGCAAGAAACCGCCGACGGCCGCACTGGCACCGCCGCCCATCTGCACCTTCTCTACTTCCTGGGCCGCGATGCCTGCGATCTGTGAGACCACAGCGTTGCTCATGGTAGTGGTACCCTTGTCCGTCTTGAGCGGGCTGCTCTGGCTACTTCTTTCAGTCATAGTTCCATACCCTCCTTTAGTGGGTCGTTTCTACAGGCGATCCGCCCTTAACGGCCTCCGAGCGCCTGAAGCACTTCCTCGGGGCTGTTAAAGCGTTCCGTAGCCGCGTTCTTGATCTGATCTGCAAAGTCTTGCGGGGCACCGTTGCTTTCGGCTCCCGAAGCAACCTCCTCCTTGTTGGCCGGGAAGTTAATGCCCTCAAGATATTGCTGCATGTTACCTAAAGAGCCTAGGTCCACGGCTTCCTCCTACATCGAAGTATACAATAGCGCTTTGCCTACCCCGCCGCTACAAGCCCCAAACACGGGAGTTCGGGTAACGATCTCAGCCTGGCAAAAGCGGCTCGAAATCGCAATGAAAAGCGTGTCATCCCAGAACAATCTCGATTACTCCCGAAAGTTCAGGTCACTCGACCCAGCTTACCTTTGAAGTGCCGGACATATATGTAGTAAGCCACTGCTGTTACGCACGCTAAGCCAAGTAGAGCGGCCGAGATGCCCCAACCTGATGAAGCTCCACCCAGATAGACAAACACGAAAGTACCTGGAGCCATACCAAGCGCGGTTGCTAGTAGGAAGCTGCGGAACCGGATGCCGCTCAGGCCCGCCCCGTAGCTTATGGCGTCGAAAGAGACGAGTGGAATAAGCCTCAGGACAAAGACCAAAACCGCCCCATGCGCCTCCATGTAACTGTCGAACCTCTCGGCGCGCCGGTTGCCCCTTACGAACTGCCGTCCGAAGACCCGAGAGATCCCAAAACACCCCACGCCCCCAAGCAGCGCACCTAGCCAAGTCAGCAAGAAGCCCTCGAAAGGTCCGAAGCAGTAGCCTCCCGCCACAGCCAACACCGGCGCGGGCAACGGCGCCACCACAGCCTGCAAGACGACCAGCCCCACGTACACCAGAGGCCCAAGCGCTCCCGAACGGTTCAACACCCGCTGCAGATGCTCATGGTCCGAGAAAAGATCCGACATCCGCGAGCCTTCGCCGGTCCACCAGAGGACGAGCGTGAGAACCCCAACCGCCACCGCGCCCGCCAACACTCTAAAGACGAGGTTCCGCATCCGGTGTCGCGGTAGAGCTTCCATCTCAGACCGTGAGCGCACCGCACAACGCTGGCCGAAAAACCTGGCGCGTACGGTACGGTAACTCGCCGCTCCGAAGCGACCTATTAAGTATTCGACACAAACGCGTGCCTTTCGCGAGGAGATGTACGGGGAGAGTAGCATGACTCCAGTAAAAGCCCAACGGCAAGAGAAAAGCCCCGCCTTAGCGGGGCTCCAGTAGTAGCGGGGATAGGATTTGAACCTATGACCTTCGGGTTATGAGCCCGACGAGCTACCAGACTGCTCCACCCCGCGTCGCAAGAAGGATTTTAGCACCGGCCCGAAGTTTGTAAAGCCGCCAATTTTCGTGATACCGTGAGCCACTTATGGGTACTTTGTTGATCGTTCTCATCCTTCTCGGCGCGTTGCTCGCCCTTGTCGCCGCCGTGCGGGCGATACGGTCCTGGCTCCGGTTCCGGCGCGCCCGCGCCGCCTTCCAGAACGAGGTTACCGAAGAGGTGGCCCGACTCGCGCGGCGCGCAGGCGAGTTGGAGCAAAGCCTCTCGAAACTCGACGCCCGCGCCCAGCAACTCCCCATCCACATCTCCGAACTTCAGCAGAGCCTCACGACCCTGACGATACTGACCGGCGCTCTCTCCACCACGCTGCGTCAGGCACAAAGAGTCCTCTCCTATAGCGCGCTGAAGACTCTAAGCGCCACCCGCATCGGTGAGCTACTTAAGCTCCAGTCCACACCAGGCAAGGCCGCGCCGCCCGGTTAGATCCACGAATGTCCGGCGACCACGTCGACCGTATAATCATCCCGATGAGCGAAGAACCGCAACAGATTCAGGAGCCGGTGGAGCCCCCGGGCGAGGAGTGCGAGGTTTGCGGCACGGAGATGTATGGGCTGCACTGCAAGCTCATCTGCCCGAACTGCGGTTACCGCCGTGATTGCTCAGACCCATAGGGTTACCGGCTCAACGATACCGCTCGCGCAATAAAGCTCGCGGTACAGACCTCCGCGCGAGCGTGAAATCCGCTAATCGCCGCCAAGCTCCGCGAGCGCCCGTTCGGACCAGCCGCGGACTTCGGCGTTGACGCTCATGGCGTCCCAGTCTTTGGGGGCGTACCAGCCGACTTTATCAACGGAGAACTCGTCGCGTATATCCGTGGAGCCGGGCGGACGGGCGAAGTAGATCAAATCTATATGCTGATGCCCTGGGCCGATGTCCTCTAGCTGCACCCCGGCGGGACGGCGCAACTGCACCGGGTCTTCCACGTCCTCGCGCCGCTCCCCGACTAGCGCGACCTCTATTCCCGTCTCCTCCAATACCTCGCGCACCGCCGCGTCATCGGGCAACTCGTCTTCCTCTATGTGTCCGCCCGGTGGAAGCCACATCCCCAATTTTCGGTGACGGTGCAGGAGCATCCTGCCCTCCCAGACCACGAATACCGCTACCGTGAAGTGCCTGCCAATTTTCTCGTTCTCCATGCGCGACAGGTTACACCAGAGCGAACAGGGGTGACCGGTATCACAGCGTGGAGAACGCTCCGTTTGTAGTTTACAGTTGGAAGCGAGAGAGGAGCGCGAGTGTCCCGACCATCCGACAAAGCCTTCCGTCGCCACGACGAGACCCCCGATGAGGAGTTCTACCGCGCGCCGCGTTTGGTGACACACATAGACGACGCGGCCATAGTGGCCGTCACGCAACTCTACAGGGAACACTTCCCCATGGGCGGAGCGGTGCTGGACCTAATGAGCAGTTGGATCAGCCACCTGCCGCCGGAGATAGAGTACGGTCGCGTCGTCGGGCTTGGCATGAACGAGGAAGAGTTGCGGCGCAACCCTAGGCTAGACGAGTACGTCGTCCAGAACCTCAACAGTACGCCGGAGCTCCCGTTCGAAGACGGCGAGTTCGACGGCGCGGGCATCTGTGTATCCGTGGATTACCTGGTCCGGCCGGTGGAGGCGTTGCGAGAAGTCGGGCGGGTGCTCAAGGTTGGAGCTCCGGTGGTGATCTCCTTCTCCAACCGCTGCTTCCCCACGAAGGCGGTCGCGATCTGGCATCAGCTCGACGATGAGGGCCACGCCCGACTCGTCGAAAGCTACCTGCGAGAGGCCGGGAACTTCAGTGACATACACTGCCTCGATCGTAGTCCGCGGCACCTCTTCTCGGACCCGCTCTACGCAGTGATCGGCTATAGTACCGGCCCGTACCGAGGACGATAAAGGAGATCTCTTGCAAAATCCGCCGTTGCGCCTGGGAATCCTTGGAGCCGCCCGGATCGCCATCAACTCCATCATCCCGGCGGCGAACCTGACCGATGAAGTCCAGGTCACAGCCGTCGCCACGCGCGGCGGTAAGAAGTCCGGCGTCATCGAGGAAGCTGCCCCAGAAGCTCACCTCTTCGAAGATTACGACGCGCTGGTCAAGAGCGCGGACGTCGACGCGGTCTACATCCCCCTGCCGAACTCGATGCATGTCGAATGGACGCTCAAGGCACTGGAGACCGGTAAACATGTCCTCTGCGAGAAACCGTTCTCTCAGGACGCGGCCGAGGCGGAAGAAGCAGTCCGGGCGGCGGAGAGCGCCGGCCTGACGCTCATGGAGGGCTTCATGTTCCGGCTGCATCCGCAGACACTGCGCCTGAAGGAGTTGCTTTCGGAGGGAACGATCGGCGAGGTGCGGCAGGTCTCCGCGGAGTTCGGACACCGGCTGGACGACCCGGAGGACGTGCGGGGCGTCGGGTCGCTGGGCGGCGGGTCGCTGGGCGACGTGGGTTGTTACTGCGTGAGCGGCGTGCGGCTGGCATTCGGCGAAGAGCCCCGGCGGGTCTCGGCCTTTGGACAGTTCGACGAGGCTGGAGCGGATAGGGAGCTTGCCGGCGTCCTGGAGTTTAGTGGTGGTTTCGGCATGGTCTCGTGCGGCATCTCCTCGGCGCGGCGGGAGCGCATGGAGATAGTTGGGACGGAGGGCAAGATCGTTCTGGACGCGCCGTTCCGGGCGGACAAGGCTGGCGGGAAGATAGAAGTCACGAGCGGCGACACCTCGAATACCGAGACTTTCGGAGAAGCCAACCCATACCTCGCCGAGCTGGAGGAGTTCGCCTCGGCCGTCCGCGAGGGACGTGAGCCCGCTGTTGGGCCGCGCGAGATGCTGGGCAACGCCCGCGTCATAAGCGCTATGCTGGAGTCCGCCCGCTCGGGTGGCGAGGTGCGGTAAGTTTAGCCGCTGATACCTTCGAGTCGTTCTATATAAGACGAACTCGCCAGCGGAAGCCGGTGCTTCAGACTTCGGGCATCTCGTTAGTGTACCTTAGATTGGTCTCGTCGAGGGCAGCATCGAGGCTATCGTAGCGCGCCAACCATGTGACACGTTGGTCGTCGACTCGAAAGCCGGAGGCAACGCGGCTCTCACCGATCACCTCTCCCGTGTTCGCTGAACGCCACGCGCCCCGTTGCGCTACGACAACTGAATCGCCGTCCGCGAATACACGCAGGGTTTCGAGGCTCAAACCGGCACGTCCGATCCAGTCTCGCAGAAGCTTGTGTCCCCGCCCGGAACCGCGAGGCCCAACTATCTCAATGTTCGGGTCGGAGAGTTCGAGCAGACGATCTACATCCTGATGGTTGGCCGCGTCTTGCCAGGCCAGAACGACAGCCACGGACTCGTCGTACCGCATTCGGGTCTTCTCGGAGCCTCGGAGGTCCGGCGTCCGGGTTCTAGCGGACCACGGCGCCGTCGTCGCGGATGATCTCGACGGCGTCCGGGTCGGTGTGGAAGACCCGCACCTGCACAGTCGAAGCGGCCAGCAGCATCCCGACGATACCACTCCGCAGGTCACCGGGCCTCGCGGGCTCGACCCAGCCGACTTCGGCGTTGGTGAGGTCCGCATCCGTGGTGACGAACCGCTGCAAGAAGAGGCTCAGAGGGGCCCGCAGCGCGAAGGCGATCACGAGCGCTCCCAGGACGAGCAGGTACAGGTTCCAGCCCATGTAGACGCCAACCGCCAGAGAGCCGATGAAGAGCACGGCCGTCAGCAGGTTCACGGCGACGATAGTCGTGCCGCAGTTGCGGTGGATGGCGAGGCTCCTCTCCCCCGCCCTGAGCCTCCGAAGAGCCTCTCGCGCCGCCTTCTCTACCTCTTCGAGCGAACGGACACCCTGGACGAAGAAGCCGTCATCGGTAGAGAAACCGTTCAGCTTGCGGCCCGGTTCGCGTTCCATCATCACGACGATGGTGGCGTGCTCCAGCGCGTGGTTGCGGCGCAGAATCTTGTTTCCGAAGATGGATCTTAGCTGTCCCGGATACACGAACAGACTGCCAACGGCCTGCAACGAGAATAGGATCGGCAGCAGAAACAGAAAGAGAACCACGAAAAACGCCGCGAACAAAACGAACAAAAGGGCCACGTCAAATCACTTTCGCACTAGAATTTTATGTACGGTGATTATACCGCGCCGGTGATGTGAGCGAACGGGTTTCAGCTTTTTGTCGTGGATGATCCGCTACTCTTCACGCCAGTGGAACGGAAGCGCGACTTCCTTCGGCTTCTCCAATTCTTCGAGTAGCGCGAGCGCGGCGAGGGCGACTTCACGGTGCCGCTCGTGGTCTTGGGGTTCGCCCATCGGGTAGTTGTACGGGAACGGCGCGAAGGCTACTCGCGGAGCATCCACTCCACGTTCCATGGCAAGCGTCACGGTCGGAATGCCCCGGCTTTCGATCTCACTTCCTACCAATCCCACGGACCGGTGACACAGCGGTCACGAAGGCGTGAGCAATACCACGTCAACGCCGTCTTTCACCAGCATTCCGGCGACCTCGGGCGCGGTCTCCTCGATGAGCGGACCGGCGTCGTGGATGGCTCCCATGAAACTGAAGTGGCGGTGGTTGAGCTCGCCAACCACGCCTTCTTCGGTCAATTCCCGCATGGTCCAGAGGGGGAATATAGCGTCGAGGTCGGAGGCTTCGTCCGGGCGGTAGTAGGCGTGGGTCCAGGTAAGTTCGGTGGCGCCGGATGGGATCTCGCGGTACGAGCAATCTCCCAGGAAGTCATCTATGTCGAAGCGGGGCTGCTCCGGCAGGTGTACGCCGCCGGTCGTGACGAGCGCGAGACGGCACTCCGCCAGCGGCTTCTTCAGCGATGCGAACGGCGGCACGGAATACCGCCTAGACGTTGAAGCGGACGATCATGGTGTCGCCGTCCTTGACGACGTAGTCACGGCCTTCGAGACGGATCTTGGCCTCCTCGCGACCTTTTGCCCAGGACCCGGCGGCCACGAGGTCCTCCCAGTCGCCGGTCTCCGCCGCGATAAACCCGCGTTCCATGTCCGAGTGGATCCTACCCGCCGACTGACGCGCCGTCGAACCTTCCCTCACCGTCCACGCCCGGCTCTCCTTCTCTCCCGCCGTGAAGAACGTGATGAGCCCGAGCAGCTTGTACGCCGCCCGCGTGAACTCCTCGAAGCCCGTCTTCTCCACCCCGAGCATCTCCAGATACTCGTGAGCTTCTTCAGACAACTCCGCGACCTCGGCCTCCAGCTTCGCAGAGAGCCGCACCGCCTCCGCCCCCTCTCGCGCGGCGAGCTTCTCCACCTCGGAGCTGTAGCGGTTGCCCTCAGCGACGGATTCTTCGTCCACGTTCGCCACGTACAGGGTCGGTTTCGCCGTGATGAGGGTGCTCATGGCTTCCGTCAGCGCCTCCGACTTCGGGTAGGTGCGGGCGGGGTTTCCATCCGAGAGGTGATCCCTCAGCTTCTCGAGCTCCGCCGCCTCGGTCTTGAGCTTCGCGTCGCCGCTCTTGGCGGCCTTGCTGGTCCTCTCCAGCCGCCGCTCGACCGTCGCCAGGTCCGCGAGCAGAAGCTCCGTCTGTATCGTCTCGATGTCGCCCGTGGGGTCCACGCCGCCGTGGACGTGGATCACGTTCTCGTCCTCGAAACACCGAACGACGTGCGCGATGGCCTCGCACTCCCGGATGTGTCCGAGGAACTGGTTGCCGAGCCCCTCGCCCGCGCTCGCGCCCCGCACGAGCCCGGCGATGTCCACGAAATCAACCGTCGCCGGTACGACGCGCTTGCTCTTCATGACCTCCGCCAGAGCGTCCAGACGTTCGTCCGGCACGACGGCGACACCCAGGTTCGGGTCGATGGTGGTGAACGGGTAATTCTGGGCTTCCGCGCCCGCCCGGGTGAGACTATTAAAGACCGTTGACTTGCCGACGTTCGGCAGACCGACTATTCCAACTCTCATGCGGCTAGTGTAACAAACTGTAGCAAGTCAAGGAGCGGCCGGAGGGCGCTTGCGCGGGAGTTTCATGATGCCGGTCACTCCGGCGACGCCCAACAGGATCAGGGCGAGCCCCAGTATTTCGCGGCCCGTTATCTGTTCCCCGAGCAATACCGCACCGTACACCAGCGCCCACAGAGGTACGAGGTAGGTAACGGTCGCCGTGCGGGTCGCCCCGACGTTAGAGATGAGGCGGAAGTAGATCAACAACGACAGCCCGGTCCCGAGAACCCCCAACCCGACCAGTGAACCGATTACCGGCAGGTCCGGCATTCTCTCAGGCAGCGAGAGCGCCGCGAGCGGAAGGATCACGACAAAAGCCCCCAGGCTCTGCCCCACCGCGGAGACCGTTACCGGCACGCCCTTCATCGCGCGCCGCGCATACAGTCCACCGATAGCGTAGCTCGTGGAGCCGGTCATTATGGCCCCCGCTCCCGCCAGAGCTTCTGCCGGCGACGCGGAGAGCCCTTCTCCGAACCCGCCCGCCAGCACGCTGACCCCGGCGATGCCGAGCAGTATCCCCACCACGCCGAGGAGGCCCAACTTCTCGTCGGCGAAGAATGGCAGAACCCCGGCGAGCACGGCCGTGAAGAGTGGGACGGTCGAGTTGAGGATGGCGGCGGTCCCGCTAGGCAGGAACTGCGTTCCCCAGGCTATAACCAGGAACGGCAATGCGGCGTTAAAGATGCCCAGCATCAGCATCCGCCGCCAGAGCCGGAGTACGCTCCGGGCCAGTCCGCCCTCGATCTTGCCGGATATCCTGCCCAGGAACGGAGCCGCGGCGATGAGCGCCAGAGCGCCAAACAAGACCCGGCACGCCACGATAAAAGCGGGCTCGACCTCGGAGAGCGCGACCTTTATAAACAGGAACGAAGACCCCCACATCGCGCCCAGAAGCATGAGCAGACCAATGTCCCGCCCTTTCATACGGTAACCTGTGCGCTCTCGGGGTTCACGGACGGATTATCAGGCCTGGGAGCCGATCCTGCACACCGGCGCACTTACGGTAAAATCGGCACGGCACTAGCGAAGGAAGAAGGACGAACGTTGGACAGGCAGTTACAGATACAGATACTCCTGGATCACTACCAGAAGCCGCGGCACCGGGGCGAACTTCCGGACGCCGACGTGGCGATGCCCGGCGGCAACCCCGGCTGCGGAGACGTGGTCACCGTGTATCTAAAGGGGGCCGAGGACCACGAACACATAGAAGACGTCTCCTACGAGGGTGAGGGCTGCACCATAAGCATGGCGGCTTCATCCATGCTGCTAGAGGAAGTCCACGATGGGAACCTCACGATGAACGAAGTCCTCGACATGGACTACAACGAGATGATCGAACAGCTAGGACGCCAGATCGTCGCCTCCCGCCCCAAGTGCGCCACCCTCGGCCTCGGCACCCTGAAAGCCGCCATCCGCCGCTACCAGCAAGACAAACGCCTCTCCGACGCCGGAGTCACCCGCCCGGACAACGGAGGACTGATCTTCGGCGAAGGAGCGGCCGAAGCCGCGAAGAAGGAATAGGTTTCGGCTATCAGGCCGCTCACGGAACGCTTTTATCGAGAGATCGAGTCCCAGGCATCCAAAAGCTACTCTTCCTGCTTGCGGTTCCTCGTCACCCAGGCTCCGGCGGCGACGGAGGCCAGGATCAAGACCGCCGCCTGCAATACCGCCCCGAAAACCACGGCCAGGATGAAGAACCGCCAGGCTTCTCCGGCGGAGATACTGGTCCCGAGCATCTCAGAGAGCATCGAGGCGATCTGGCTCATCTCCACGCTTCTCCCGGCTACCAGCGCCCCCGCCGAGGCCCCAACCACGAAGACCGGCATGGCGACCGCGCCGCCTATGAGCCCGGCGAGCGCCCCGGCGCCAGCCGACCCGCCCTCGTCCGCCTCTGCCGCCCGCCGTCCGCAGGACACTCCGACGAACCCGGCGATCACGATGCCTACCAGCGACCCGAGGAGCGACGCGAAGAACCCGACTACTCCTCCAACAACGCCCCAGCGTAGTCCGACCCGGACGGCCCCATTTCGTTCTTCTCTCTGCTCCATTCCTTCATTCTAGCGGCTGGCGCAAGTCAGGGACGAGCCACGGCCCTCCCGAGCAGCGCCCCGATTCCCAACCCCGCCAACACGCCGCCCAGCGTCACATAACCGCCGAAGCTCCCTCCGAACGCGAGCAACCCAGTTTCGGTCGGCGGGCGCAGCGCATAGTAGGCGTATCCGGCGGCCAACCACAAGATCAAAGCCGCCAGAAGCGAATTACGCTCCATGGGCCGCGCGAGAACCCATCCACCAAGCGCCGCGAGCACCGCGCACCCGGCGTAGAGGACCCATCCCTCCACCACGACACCGAGCAGTGAGGAGAGCCAACCAGCCAACCCTCCGAAGAGCGCCGCCCGCGCCAGGTGGCTGAAAAGCAGCGCCCGGCTCCCGGCCACCTCACCACCGCTCAAAGATGAAGCCCAGAGTTAGTTGGGGCAGTTAAATACGCCTACGCAGCGGTCGGGCCGGCCGCCGACCTCGACCCGGACGCTCTCCTCATCCGCCATGCGCCGCGCGAGTTGGTGGTGCAGCGCAGTCCCCCGCAGATGCTCCGAGATAACGAGCCGGTAGTGAAGCTCCCGCTCCGAATCTTCGACCCCCTCGACCAGCCGTCCTCCGCACGGACAATACCTGTAATTACCATCGGTGTACAAGAATAGCAGGCTCTCACCCGCACACACCCCCGCGCACTCCGGACAACGCCAGACGAACGCAACCGTACTCTTATCAGAAATCATGTACACCCCACAATGTGTTTTGCTACCTATAGGGGAGTCTACACCCTTTCACACGTCTCCAGAAGAGTGAAAGGTTAACAGAGGGTTAAGGAATGGAGAAGTCATGCGGTGATCTCCTTCAGCGAAAGATCGGAACCTCTCCTACTGGTAAAGCTCTCGCCAGATCCAGAGGTTCAAACCGTAGAAGCCGGGGCGGTTACCCCTCTCCTGGGTAAACGCGCCAACGTTGCCGGAGATCTTCATGTCCCCGCTCGCGATAACAAACGACTGCATGTCGGTATTACCCGTGTCGTCGTAGACTAACGTTCCCGGACCTGCCCCGCTGATGATTATGGCACCTCTCAAAGGAGCCTTGCTGGGCTGCGTGGTAAACGTGCCGTTCTCCACGACCAGCGTTCCTCTCACTGGGGGATCGTTCTTACTTCCCACATTCCAGCTCAGTGCACCAGGAGACGTAAAGCTCACGAACACTACCGTGCTCGTAGTAGAGTTGGCCGGCCAGGCAGGGCCGGTTACGCCGGCCCCGGCGCTCGAAACACTCGTGCCGCCAGTGGGCTGATAGTAATTGCTCCCACCCATACCGTTTGATTGCGCCTGAGCCGCGGATCGTAGCGCCTCTATGTCCGGCTTGCTGCTGGCGTTGAACGGAAAAATCATCTCGTTAGTCGGCTGATTGGGAGGAGCAGCAGAGAGAGGCGAACGGAACTTGGGCGTCGTAGTGCTATCGAAGTCTCTGCCGGGAACTTTGTTAGCAACGGTGCCCAAAGCTCCGATCCCCGCCGTCGTCACGCCACGGGCCGTGGTGTTGTAGGGAGGCTTGTTCCAGTTGCCGTAGGCAAAGTCTTCACCTGTCACAAAGCCGCCGCCCTGGCCCGTGACGTTTCCCCCGGCGAAGAGGCTTATGTTGTTTATTGCTCCAGCGTTTCCGTTGAGATCTATGCTCCCCGGCGTATAGTAAGCCTGTGGCACACCCAGATCGTACGTGTTGTAGATAGCCTCTACCTTGCGCCGGACGCCTCCGCTCCCGACCTTACCTTCAGAGATCACCTTAAAGTAGTCCTTGCCCGCAGCGTAGTTGGTCTGGCCGGATGGGACTACTTCAGGCGCGTAGACTCCGGTCGAGTCGTTAGCCTGCGCGGCGGAAGTGGCCGGTTTCAGGTACTGGATCCACACGACGGTGGAGTTGCCAGAGGTCCCATCAAGGTTGTTCAAGGTCTTGCCCGTCGCGCTACAAGTTTTGGCGCTGGGGTTCCATGCGCCGCAGGACCACCCAGAATCCGCCTGGTCTGGGATAGGGGTAGCAGCGAGGTTGGTCGTCCCGTTGTAACGTACAGTTTCCGCCTCTGTCATCAGGTGGGCTTTGGCGGCCTGCACACCGGCGTCGGCGAGGTTGAAGGCCTTCTGTCCCTGGTTGCTCTCGATCACGCTGCCGAGGTCCGTTGTGACGAAGACCAGTAGTCCCGCGCCCATGACCCCGACTATGACTACCAGCATGATCGCAATCGGCAGCGCTATGCCCGTCTCTTCTTTTGCCAGCTTCCGCAACATCAACCCGCCCGATTTCTAAGGGTCACGTCGGTCTGGAGGGTCTGCGTTACTGGTCCCCGGCTGACGTTGCGGTTCACCGAAACCTCTAGCTTTATACGCACCCTCCGTATGTCCGCCGGATCCCCGCTAGTTACGGCGTTTCCGAGCGCGTCGAGATACGTAAAGGTCAGGGCCTTGCCGTCAGGCGGATTGTCTGCATCCTTGACGTTCTCGGCCACAGGCTCTCCGTTCCTGAGGAGCCTGTTATTAGTGGTGTCCAGGCTATAGGTAATCTGCTCCCCAGTGTCAATAGCGCCCGTAGAGGAATCGTAGATCCTGCGGTTCCCGTTCAGGTCATTACCGAAAGTGATCGGTCCGGTCTGTCCCGGCATGGACTTTGTCCCCGGATTGCCTGCGGTCCAGAAGAGGTTGGTCTTGTTGTTGACCCTGTCCGTGGGATACGCGGCCCGCAACTCGCGCGCCATCTTGTCCAACCCCGTCCAGGCGTTCCCGGCAGCCTCTACCTTGTCGTTTCCGAATCCGAAGACCCTGATACTCATGTCGAAGATAGAGTAGAGCGCGAACATCACCGTGAGCATCATCATCATGGCGACCAGCAACTCGGGTAGGGTGAACCCACTCTCGTCCCTCAGCAGCCTCCGCTTCATCAGTTCGCCCCCATAGCCGTGAAACCGGTAGTCTTGTACGAGTTGGTTCCTCCCCAGGTCACCCTGACAACTACCTGCATCATCGGTTTCACAACCGCATTGTTAGATGCATCAGAGGCGACCACTCCGCCAGTTTCTTTCCAGTACGTGGTCGTCACGGTGTAAGAAAATTTACCACTGTCATCGGTGCCGGTTACCGTGGTTCCAGGAGAGAAGAGTTCTACCGCGCTATCCGCTGGGCTGCCGAGTTTATTGTACGGCAACGCCCGGACTTTCTCCAGACGCTCGTTGGCAAGCATCCGCGCCTTGTCGTAGTTGCTGCCCACCACGGACGCCTTCAGGCCCGCGTCGAACATGCCGACCATCGGGATGATGGCGACGGCGAGGATTATTATGGCGACCAGCACCTCCACCATCGTGAAACCCGATTCGTCACTGGGTAGTTTACGGAACAAGGCTGACCCTCGACGTCTGGAGGTTTAGATCTATCGTGCGGGTCCTGGTGGCGTCGTTCGACGACCTGACCGTGATCGGGATGCCGGAAGGCGAGAGTGCCGACGCCCCATCGGAACTGAACACTATAGTAACGGCGGTAGGGTTGCCTGTCTGAGTTCCGTCTGGGAGGGTTCGCGAGTCAAGCGGAACACCAGGTGGCCGCACGACTGGGCCAATCATATACGTCTGGCTGTTGGCGGAGAGCACTACGCTGTAGTCAACTAGCCGGTTCGCCGCGCGGGTGCGTGCCAGACGCAGGTCCGAGGCCAACTGGTTGGCCGCCGAGTCTACCTGGCGTCCCTGGGTTACCGTCTGCCAGCTCGGTATTGCGATGACCGCCAGTATTCCCATGATCGCGATAGTTACCAGGACCTCGGGCAGGGTGAACCCGCGCTCCCCGCTCCTAGCCCAACCAGATTTTCGGTTCATGACTTCCATGGATAGATCGTCGGCACATTCTCGAAAAAACTTTAGCGCAGCGGTGGAGTGCAAGGCGCTCGCGGGGAGTCAACGTCAGCCCGCCTTCTCTATACTGACTCCGTGTTCCGTAAGGTCCGCTCGACCCACTCGCGCTTTATACCGGGCCGTTTTCCGCCAGGCACATCTTTCCCGAAGCACTGGGTTGTCTTCCCGGCTAGATCTTTTTTTCGACTCGGGGCTTCTTGCTCACGAAGCCGCATGATGGCGACAGATACGCCGAGGATGGCCCAGAAGGTTACGAACCTGCCGCTAATCGCCGTACTCCATCGGGGTGTCGAGATCCGTGAGGATGTCGGCGGGGTACTTGCGCACAGCGCGGAAGACCACGACCTTATTATGACCTTATTGCTTGCGCTGATTCAGCCGCGTCCGGGAGCCAGCACGGACAGGCCGTTTGCCTCCGCTGCTTCCGCGAGTTGGGTATCGTAGACGACCATGCCGCCGAGTTGATCTCCGAGGCAGAGAGCGGTTGCCAGGTGGATCGCATCGAGAGCCCTCAGTCCTCTGGGATCGAGGCCAGCGGCGATCTTGATCACCTCCGTATCGACCTTGAAGAGCCCGAGCCGGTTCAGCACCTCTTCGGCTCGCCGGATCGTCGAGGCGCTCTCTCCGACTCTTCTTGCCGCTCTCATCACCTCGACGCGAGCGAGCGCGCTGGTTATCCGTTCTGGATTGCCGGCCAGAAGTTCGAGCAATGCTTCAGTCTCCGGCTCCGGTAGGACAAGCTTGACGATGGCCGAAGAATCCAGGTAGATCAAACGTTCGCTCAAACCCGCTCTTCGCGCTCTGCTTCCAGAGCATCACCGAGACGGCGCGAAGGCGGACCTTCCGGTGGCCCAAGCTCCAGCACGTCCCCGGCGGGAGCCTCCGCCCGCCCGGACGCGACGAGCCTCTTCAGGGGCGTGGACTCCTCGGGCAACGGAGCCAGCACGGCCACCCTCCGGCCCCGCTCCGTCACCTCGAAGCTCTCGCCGACCGCGACTCTTCTGAGATATTCGCTGAGGTTCTGCCTGAGCTGCCGCACACCGACCTGCTGTCCGCTTTTCATGTAGCACATGGTAGCACAACACGGTTCTTTGGCGGTTTGCTCCGCTGGAGCCCTACTCTAAACCCCGGTACGCGGCACCCTCTCCGGTACGGTTACCCTCCGTACTCCATCGGGGTGTCGAGGTCGGTGAGGATGTCGGCGGGACGTTTGAGGTTGGCGGCGACGACTTCTCCCAGGTAGACGGTATGATCTCCGGCTTCCATCTTACCGACCACCCGGCATTCGAGGTGGGCGAATGCTTCCTCGAAGAGCGGCGCTCCGGTCGCCTCTCCGGAAGTGTAGGCCGAACCGCCGACGGTCCCGTTCTCGTGTTCGAGGGGCTGGGTGAACTTGCTGGCGACGTCTTCCTGTTCGGTGTCCAGGTAGTTCAGCGAGAAGACGCCGCCGGATTCGATCATGTCGTGCGTGTGCTGGTCTTTTCGGACGGCCACGACGACCTGCTGCGGGTGGAAGGAGACCTGCGAAACCCAGCAAGTGGTAAACCCGTTCGCCTCTCCATCGTCGCCTATGACCCCCGTAATGTAGAAACCATAGGGGATGGTCTTCAGGATCTCACTGCGTATCTGCTCCTCCATGACAACCTTTCTCTCGTTGGATTACCCTGTCCCGTAGCCCGGATAACCACTAGCTTACACGCTTCAGACCCGCCCGGAATCGCTGGAGCCTATATACTGTATTCTGGTCTATTCAACCAACTATTGTCGAGGGGGAGAGGGTATGGCGGAGGAGCGGGTTGGTACGCACGAGGCAAAGACGCATCTCTCCGAGTACCTGAACCGGGTCTACTACCGGGGAGAGAGAATCGTCATAGAGAGGCACGGCAAGCCGGTGGCGGCGTTGGTCGGGGTCGAGGACCTCGCCCGTCTGGAGTCCGCGCCCGAAGACGCCGAAGAGAGGTACCGGCGCGCTCTGAAGGAGGCGGGTATCGAGGTCACTTACCCCACGGGAGAGCGGGTCCCCAGGAAGCGGCGTCTCATCGAGGTCAAGGGTAAGCCGATCTCGGAGCAGATAATCGCCGACCGGCGCTAGCCGACTGCCCCAGTGAACGCTTACTATCTGGATGCGAGCGCCGCGGTGAAGGGTTATGTTGCCGAGCGAGGTTCGCCCAGGGTCGTCGGGCTTCTCGAAAACGTGGCGGGATCTGAGCTGTACCTCAGCCGGATCGGTACGGTAGAGGTTGCGGCCGGCATCTTCGGGAAAGTCAAGTCCAGGGAGACGGACATCGAAGAAGCTACATCCGCCGTCAATCGCCTGAAGACTGACCTGGAAGACATCTACAGGATCATCGAAGTTAGCGCATCGACGACTGAGCGCGCTATCGAGGCGGCGGAGAAGTACCGGCTGCGCGCCTACGATTGTCTTCAGCTCGCGACAGCGGTCCTGCTACAGGAGCAACGGGCGCTCGCCGGACTGGAGCCTCTGACATTCATGTCCTCGGATGGAGAACTGAACGCCGCCGCGCGGAGTGAAGGACTAACCGTCGATGATCCGGTCGAAAGCTGAAATTACAGGCGCCCGGAGCGGATGATGCCGACGAGGAGCAGCAGTCCCAGGATAGCGGCGAAGACGAAGCCGATGAGGCCGAAGATGCTTACTCCCAGGACTCTTATTCCGCCCTGGGAGAAGATCCCCAGCATCGAGGACCCTATTACGAGGGCGGCTATGAGGAGCGCGAAGACGAGGCGGTTGGCGAGTATGTCCACCTTGGAGATGAGGTCGTCCAGTCCCGAGTGGCGGAATCGCACTTCGATCTCTCCGTCCTTCAACTCGTCGAGGAAGGCGTGGACCTGGCGCGGGTAGTCCGCGTAGGCTTCGGGCTGGGCCAGCTTGCGGGCCGTCCGGGCCGCCACGTAACGCGGGTCGCGGAAGCGGGAGATCACTCGCTCCGCCGCCTCCGCCGCCTCCACGATCCCCGTCCCGCCCCCCAACTCTTCCGCCTCCACCAGGGCATGGGCCATCTGCGCTACCTCTATGTGCAGCCGCGCTCCGCCTGCGCGAAATGCCTCCAGACCCCGGTCCCGCACCTCGGCCAGCGAGTGTTCGCGCCACAGCGGACCGCCCAGAGAGCCCAGGGTCTCGCGCAGCTCGCGCCGGAGGTCCGCCGTGTCCTTTGGGACCACGCTGCCGGTCAGCGGCAGGGCGCGTGTGAGGGTGTCCACGTCGCCGCGCCGGATGCCCGCCAGGACTTCGGCTACGCCCCGCAGCCTCTCCGGGTCAAGAGAGACCATCTCCGTCGGGTCGGCGAGCCAGACCTGTCCTCCGGCCGCCGCGAACCGCTCGGGGACGGTCTCCGAAAGGAAGACGCCCTCTTCGAGAGCCAGCCTCACCAGCGCCTCCGAGACCTCCCGGTACTCCGCTTCCGCCAACGCCTCGGGTTCGGCGGGCGCTTCTAACGTTACGCAGCGGCCCGTCGAGTAATCTCGATAGACGTCAGGGACGCGCAGGGTGAGACTCTCTAGCTCTCGCAGACGGCGGACGGTCTGGGCGGCGAAGTACATGTCTCTGCGGTGCGCCGTGTGGGACGCGAACTCTATAACGGCGGCGCTCGGGTTGAGCGGGAGCCGGTCCCCGAGCCTGCGGCGCGTCACGTCCGCCACCGGACGCATCGCCAGCAAGTCGCGCCGTATCCCCGGCCGGTTCACCACCACGAGCGCGGGACGGTCTCCCGGAAGAATAGCCCGGTGCGACTGGGTCAATATACCCACCCGGAGCGGCGTTACGTCGAACTCGACGAATAGTCGTTCCAGCGTGTTGCCAAGCTCCCGCTCCAGAAGCGCACGCGTCTCCATGAACGGCGCCGGCCTCACCGCGGCCGACGCCCGGCCCAGTTCGGCGGCCACGTCCTGGGGCAGCAGGTCGCGGCGAATGGAGAGGAAACGCCCGAGTTCCACGAAGTTCGGTCCGAGGTCTTCGAGAGCCCGACGCAGCCGCATCCCCACCTTGTCCGGTCGCGCTTCGCGGCGGCCGGGGACGAACCGGTTACCGAAGACAAAGCCGAACCCGTAGCGCGCTCCGACGCGAGCGATCCCAGCCGCCCGCCGGGCCGGACTCGCCGGAAGCCCTTCCGTAGCCTTCTCCATGAGAAGAAGCATATCAGCCGGTCAGCCGGTCAGCCGGGCTGCAAGGAGACGAAAGCGCCATCGGCGACCGGCTACAATAAAGGGCGCGAGAAACTGACAGGCGGAAATGCCGACGACCCAACCAGCTACATGAAGGAGAGACATATGCAATACGTCCACACCTGCTACCGGGTTCTGGACCTGGATAAGAGCATAGAGTTCTACCGGGACAAGCTCGGCCTGGAACTTGCCCGCAAGAGTCCCATAGGAGACGACGCAACCAACGCCTTCTTCGCCGTCCCCGGCGACCCCGAGCCGCGCCTGGAGCTCACCCTCAACCACTACCAGGAAGAGCCTTACGAGATCGGAACGGGATACAGCCACGTCGCCTTCGCGGTCGAAGACCTCGACGCCCTCGCGCAGAAGCTCGAAGAGGCCGGCGGCGTGGACTTCGAGAGCAAGCCGCACGCCATGAGCAGCGGCACCCGCCTCTTCTTCGTCAAAGACCCGGACGGCTACCGCATAGAGTTCATCGAGCGCAAGTAATGAGCCGGCCCGCGCACGGGACGAGAGACCTCTCCTCGGACCTCCAATGGCTCGTGGAGCGTATTCGAGATGGGTACGAGCCGGAGAAGATCATCCTCTTCGGCTCCCTCGCCCGCGGCGAGACCCACGAGTGGAGCGACATAGACTTGATCGTCGTAAAGGACACCAACGCCCGTTACGGCGAGCGGGTCCGCGAGCTACTGCCTGTGCTGCGAGGTTGGAAGGGAGGAGCGGATATCCTGATCTACAGCCTCGATGAGTACGAGGCCGCGAAGAGAAAGGGCAGCGCCTTTCTCGGAGAGGCTGAAAAGGACGGCGTGACGCTCTATGAGCGGTGATGTAAGAGACCCATCCGCCTGGATGAGGTTCGCCGACGAGGACCTTCAGGCGGCCAGAATACTCTCCGAGCGGGAAGACGCTGATGCGCTTGCGCACATAATCGCCTTCCACGCCCATCAGTCCGCCGAGAAGTACCTCAAAGGATTGCTGGCGAAACACGAAGGAAAAGAACCTCCGCATATTCACAACTTGCGGAAGCTGCTTACCGAAACGTCTCGATACGCGCCAGAGTTAGAGACCCCGGCTCTGGAAGACGCCGCGAACGGCCTGGATCAGTTCTACATCCCCAGCCGCTATCCGGCTGAGGTCGGAGGCCCAACCGGCCCCATCGGCACCGAGGAAGCCGCCGAAGCTCTCGCCTGGGCCGAGGAGATAGCCGCCGCCATCAGGCCTCTTCTACAGGCTTGATCCACCCGTAAGTAAGCCTCGCAGGACAAAAAAATACTGCGCGCTATTGCCAGCGTTTGACTTACGATGTAAAGTACCAACGTCAGGGCATAAATAGACTTCAAGCGGAAGAGATGCTTATGCCGGAGGGGTGGTTCCAGGGTATGGTGCGGGAGGAGCGAGGTTTCACCTTGCAGGAAGTTTTGACCGTCATAGTCATCGTAGGCATCCTCGTAGCCATCGCCGTGTTCATCTTCCTGGGTCTATTGGAGCGCTGGCGGGTGGAGGCCGCAACCAACCAGCTCGTGGCGGACCTCCGCCTGGCACACGGTAGCGCGTCCAACCAGCTTACAGACTGGCGGGTGGTGCTCATGCCGGAAAAGGGCGAGGAAGATGTCGCCGACTACCACCTGGTCAAGCTGGAAGCTCCATATCCGGGAGCCAATCCGAAAGTGGTGAAGGACATGCCGCGCACCTTTCCAGGCAACGTCAAGATTGTGAACATCGCGGGCACGCTGGATACCGGGAGCGGATGGGCTGTCTCTCCGTCGGTAGTGGGAGAGACTCGCACGGTCGAGTTCAACAGCGACGGCACGATGCGTTTCTACCAGGCGGTAAGCGGCTCGACCTGCGTAACAGTGGATGGCAACCCCGAGAACCGGATTGTCGTGCTCGCCGCTACCTCCCGCGTGAAGGTGGAGGCCGGAGCGTGTTAACGGCCAACCTGACTTGACGGAAGCTGGACGAGATACAAGCGGGATCTTATCCTATGCCCCTGATTGAGCCGGAATAAGAGAACTCTCCAATGAATGGTTACTTCCAGTAGATCGGCCTTCCCGGAACCCGGCTCGCCTGCTGCGACGTCTCCCACTACCAGATCTTCATGGCGGGACGCCGCTCGTCCGGTTCCATCGCCAGGGTTGTCGGAGAGGCGGCGAAATTTTCCGGGGATGAAATTGAGCTAGTTTGCAGGCAATTGTCGAGCAGTCTGCAAGAAAATTCCAAAGATTCCTAAGGTTTTTTCGAAAAACCTCCGAAAACGTGTCTAGAACATGGCCTGATGGGGCTAAACGTAAGTGGAAGCAGAAAAACTACAGAAGGAGAAAGACATGCTTCACTGGTTCGCAAAGAGGTTGAGGCAGATGCAGGAGGTGAAGAGGGACGAGCGAGGCTTCACCCTCATCGAGCTTCTGGTCGTCGTGATCATCATCGGCATCCTGGCGGCTATCGCCATCCCGGTGTTCCTGGCACAGAGGGACAAGGCTTATAGCGCCGCCGCCCAGAGCGACTTGAGGAATGCCGCAGCGGCCGCAACCGCGTGTTCAGCCGACAACAACGGCGAGTTCACCAACTGCGGGACTGCCGCCCAGCTTAAGCCTTACGGCTTCAACTCCTCTGATAATGTAGTCTTCACCCCCGTAACGGCTTCCACCTCCGCGTGGTCGGCCAAGACCAAGAATAGTAACGGCGGCGATGGCTACATATTCTCGACCACTGGCACCGACGCCGGTAAGGTTGTCAAGCAATAAGCTATTAGGCAGCAACACAGGCGCCTCTCCTTCAAAGGAGGGGCGCTTTTCTTTTGCACGCTACTCTTCGCTTTCGTCGGTGTCTACCGGTATGAACCCGAAGGAGGACTTGGCGACGGTTCCGTAGGGGCTGTAGGCTAGCATCCGCTCTTCTCTGGGGGTCAGGGGCTCGCCCCGGTCCATCTTCTCCCTTATCTGGGCTATCGCCTGCTTCTCGCTCTCCATCGGGAGCTTCCCTTCGCGGTTCCGGGGCTACGATGTGAGCATTGGACCATATATTGCCGGAGTACCAGCGTCCAGTGTGTGGGCCGCGCCTCCGGTGGTCAGGTAGCGCGAGGCCGCACTATCGGCTCTGTATGGCTTAGCACCAGGTGCGGGTCAAAAATAGGCCGTTCGGTGGATGCGCCACCTTAACGAAAGCGCCAAAATGTCTCCACATGAGCGCGACGGAGATCCAGAAGGAAAACCGGACCCGGACCGCGGGCAAGTCCCGGACCGAGCCTCCGTGGAACGTCATCCTGCACAACGACTGGGACAACTCGATGCCGCGGGTGGTCATCATTCTCAGGAGGGTGATCCCCGGCATGACCGTCAAGAAGGCCGCGAAGATCATGTACGAGGCCCACTCGAAGGGCCGGGCGCTGGTCAAGAGCTGCCACAGGGAACTCGCCGAACTATACGAGGAGAGCCTCCAGAAAGAAGGTCTGGCAGTAAGCATAGAACCTTCGGACTGAACCCGTCTTCCAGCGATCCTCGCTCATACGAGGAGACCCGGCGGTATAGGAGGGTGAACCCGCAAAGATTTGATGCTCTGCGGCCACCGGGTCTACTCAATATATCGGCACGTGAAGACGAAAGCTTTAGCGGATGAGCAAAATTTATCCGTTCTTGAGAAATGCTGCTCCGATACGCCAGCAGGTTTGGGCTTCGACGAGTATATATGGCATAAAGAAGACTACGGTTTATCTACCGGATGACTTGAAGTTTGCCCCGGAGTACGGGGCGATGTCGCAGAAAAAGCGAGGTGGATCTCATCCGTCAAGCGGTGTCTCTTGATGTGCGATTCGCAGATGCTTCGAGTGTGGTACTGGCCGAAAGTACGATACTCTGGACATCCTTACGCTGGACGAAAGCCACTTCCGCCAGGTAACTGGTCCACGGGGGAGGCTGTTTCGCTTGCTCCCCGATAACCTTTAACGATCGGGACGCGAAGTCAGGCGGATTCCGCACCCAGCAGCATCTGCCGGACGTAACGACCCTCACGGTGGCCCCGGTAGTAGGCGAGCCGGTCGAGATCCTGCCACGCGGCGATGTTGGCGTTGGCCGCGAAGGTACCAGGCTGCCCGAAACGTCCGTCCTGCCAGCCACTCCGGTAGGCCCGGCCCTCCCTGGAAACCTCGGCTGGTCGCATGGCCTGCTCTTTGATCATCTCTAGCCCTCCCGCGTGGGTCGTTTCATTTAACCCGTATATAACATAACGCTTTCATGGATGGAAGGGTTTTCTTAATAAATTTGAACAAAAGTTACAAAATCTGCAGATATTGCGCTTTGATCCTAATGTATCAGTCTATGTAGGGATTGCTGCGTGAGAGAGCGCCACGCCGCTTTATAAAGTACGCGAAGAGCGCGGTCCCGAGTAGGGACGGGATTATGAGACCGGAGAATACCGCGACGCCGGTCCAGAACGCCGCTGCGATTATGAGGCCGTCCAGGAGGCTGGGAGGACACGCCCTTCGCCACCCGCCTCCGGCGGCCAGCAGCAGCGCGGCCGCGAGCGTGCCGGAGAGCAGCCATCCAGCATAGTTGCTGAAAGGAACACCGTAATAGAGGCCGCCCTCCGGCCAGACCCAGAACCCGAGCGCCGCCGCGCCGGGGTCCAGGACTCCGTCCACCAGACAGAGCAGCAGGGCGGCGTACAACGCCCGGAGAGTTGTATTTTTTCCAGGGGAGGCGGCCACGGCCCCAACTACGAGTGGCACGTAGGAGACGGGCAGGAGGTACGGCGCCAGTCCGAATGCTTTTGGCCCCAGAGCGTCACCGTAGTGGAACTCGCCGTAGGGAAACCCGGTAGCCACGCCCGTCGTCTCGATAGCGTAGGCGAAGGCCGAGAGCGCGATCAGGGAGGTTGCGGCCCGGTGGAAGCCGAGGTAGCGGAAGAGCACGGCGCAGGGTGGCAGGGCTATGAGGAAGGTAGAGACGTAGGAGCCGAGGCTCGCGCCCGGCGCGTCCGGGAAGTGGACGGTAAAGTAGGCGGCTCCGAAGAACAGGACGGAGGCGAGGATGAGGAGGCGCGGGGTTTGGGTCTTCACCCGCGTATGTTATCTCAGCCCGCGCCCGCGCCGCTGGTATATTAGGCGCTGTGAATATGCGTCTACTATACATCTCGCGTCCGGTACTCTGGATCAACACCATCGGGACCGGCGTTATAGGGATGTGGCTCGCGGGATACCTCTGGCGTTGGGAGGCGCTGCCAGTGCTGCTCTGGCTCACGCTGCCGTTTAATCTCTTGATCTACGGCGTCAACGACATCTTCGACCAGGAGACCGACGCCAGGAACCCGCGCAAGGGCTCTCTCGAAGGCGCAAGGATAGCGCAGGATGAAGTACGCTTCATATGGCGCGCCGTCCTGCTGACGAACCTGCCGTTCCTCGTCTACTTCCTGATCTTCCTTCCCTTCCCCGCCACGCTCTGGATGCTCCTCTACGCTCTCCTGTTCCTCGGCTACTCCGTCCCGCCGCTACGCTTCAAGGCCCGGCCGTTCCTCGACTCCTTGAGCAACGCGGCCTACGCCTTCCCGCTGGTCTTCGTACCGCTGGCGCTCGGCGTGTCTCCTGTCTGGCCGGCAGCGTTCGGGCTGATGGCGTGGAGCGCGGCCAAGCACACCTTCGACGCCGTGCAGGACATAGACGAGGATCGCAAAGTGAGGATAAAGACCACGGCCGTCAGGCTCGGCGCGCAGGGCGTCGTGCTGTGGAGTGAGGCCCTGTGGGTCACCTCCACGGTGTGCTTCGCGTTCGTCAACCTGCCGGTCGCCCTAGTCAACGGGCTCATCGCGGGCGGGCTGCTGTACGCCCTGTACAAGAGACCCACGCCGCGCACGGGCCACCGTCTCTACAAATACTCCATCGCGTTCCCGTACATAGCCGGAACTCTGGCGGGCGTGCAACTCGTGGCCGCCCTATCGCTAGGAGCCTATCCGTGAAGCGGGTGGTCGTGGTGGGCGGTGGGATCGGTGGACTCGCCTCGGCGGCTCTGCTCGGCCGCGCCGGACATCACGTAACACTGCTTGAGGCGAGCGGCTCACTCGGCGGCAAGAGCCGGCGCATCGAACTGGACGGACAGCGTATCGACACCGGTCCCTCCCTCGTGACTTTCCCCGGCGTGTGGGATGAGTTCCTGCGGAGGTGGGACGCTCTGGGGGCGGGCAATGACGCCACGGAGGTCGCGGGTCTGAAGCTACAGCGCATGGACGAGGTAGGGCGATATTACTTCAGGGGTGATGTCGCGTCGCTGCCGGTCGAGAAAGGGCATGCCTGGTACGAGGCCTGGGAGCGGTTCGCGGGGATTCACGGTAGGCTCGGTCCCGAGGTGAGTCGGCTGCTCACGGCGGACCCGCTGGACCGGGCGACGCTCCCGGCGTTGCGGCGGCTATTGCGTATCTACGGCGCGCGGCTGACGACGCGAGGTTATCTGGACAGCCTGAAGTGGCTCCCCGAAGGTTTGCGGGAAGTCATCGCCATCCATACGCTCAACGCGGGTGTAAGTCCGGGCCGGACACCGGCGTTATACGCCAGTATGCCGGCGATCATGGCGTCGGATGGAGTCTGGGCGTCGGAGGGCGGAGTATACGAAATCGTCCGTTCGCTTGAGAAGCTCGCGAGGAGCGTGGGAGTAGAGATCCACACAGGAGAGCCGGTCCAGAAAATCTCACCGGGCAAAGTCTTCACGCAAAACGGCGCGCACCAGGCAGACGCCGTGGTAAGCGGCCTGGATCCCGAGAGGCTCGAAGCTCTGATCTCACCAGGCGAGGACCGCTCTCCAGGCAAACTCTCCTGTTCGGGAGTGGCGATCTACGGTCCGCTCCGGGAGGAGTTGCCCTCTAACCTCTCCACCCACAGCGTAGTGCTCCCGTCGGACCCCTCCGCGCTCTACAGCGCCCTGGAAGCGAATCAGGAGCCCGACCAGACGATGGCGTTCGTCAACTACTATCGGCCCGGAGAGGTCTACCCGAACGAAAAGGCGACGCTGGCCCTGCTCCTCACGGCCCCGGCCAACGGAAGGAACTACGACATCGAAGACCCGTTCGTCATGCGGGAGGTAGAGCGAGTGTCGCGGGAGGTCGGTCTTCCCCGCCCGGCCACGGATTACCTCGAAGAATACGTAGTCCTGCACCCCCGGTACTTCGGCGGATGGGGCAGCGCGGGCGGGGCGCTCTACGGAGCTGTCCACCCGTTCTGGAGGAGCGGCCCATTGCACCGGCCCCGCTACACCGGGCGGCGCAGGCCGTGGTTGTGGCGCGTCGGGGCTTCGGTACATCCCGGCGGCGGCATACCGGCGGTGCTGGGAGGAGCCATGATCTCCACGAACCGATTGCTCCGGACTTTACGCGGAACGAGGTCCCCCTCTAACCAGTGGAGTAAAATCTAGCCGGTGATTGGAAAGCACCAAACACCGCCAGGACCGGGGCGGAGAGGAGGTACGTCGTGACCGAGGTCGAGCTTACCGGGGATAGTTTGATCGTCCACGTCCAGGGCATGGACCAGCTGTGGGCGCTACGCAGTCGGCTGGAGATACCGCTGGCCCACGTGGCCGGCGCAGAGGCGGACTCGGAGATCGCGCGCCAGTGGTGGAAAGGGTTCCGAGTAGGCACTCACGTACCGGGGGTGATCGCCGCCGGCAACTTCTACAAGGACGGCGAGAGCGTGTTCTGGGACGTCCACGCCATCCTCTGGAAGCCGAAACGGATCATGGCCCGCACCGCCTCCGGCATGAGGCCCCGGCCCCAATAACTTCTGGAGAGCACGTATCCCAGTTCGGCGCTGGCGTGCTCTCGGCTGTAGTTCACGAAACCGCAGGTGCCTATAAACTTCTCATCGCCCTTGTAGACGATGCCTCAGTTGGGCTCGCCGTCAGCCTCGTAGCCCGCCAGGATGAGATCAAGGAAGGCCCGCGAGTCCTGGATGGAGCGGTGGGTATCCCAGATGACGTAGCGTGAGACTTCGGGATCGGAGGCGTAGGCGAATATGGCCTCCGCGTCGCTGGGACGCATCTTCCGCAGGACCATGCGATCTCTCTGGACCTCGGGCAGGTTCCTGAATATAGACTGCGGGTTCCGCATCCGGAATGCGTCTACTCCTCGATGCTCACCCGTTCGATGCTGGACCAGGGTAAGAACTCGTAGCCTGTGGGATCTCCGCTGGGGTCCCGGATATCCAGTAGCAGCCCGGTGTCGTTCAGGTCGCAGATGTAGCCCACGAGGTCGTTGCCTATCCTGGCCGATACGGAGACGTACTTCCCCCGCGCCAGGGCGTCGGAGATTCCCGGCGCGCCCACTCTCGGTCCCTGGGTTTCTCTACCCTCACCTTGCAAAACGCGTCTCCTTGTATGCTCGCCTGCTCTATTGGAAGCTTACAGCAAACGGCGTCACGAACAGGAACATGCGCCGGACCCAGGCTCTGGAGAACGTTAATGATCCCCCAACCCAAGGCTAACCACCGTATATGGAATCTCGCAAGGGCGGCAACAAGGCGGGTACCTCGCGCCAGTCCAAAAATCCGTGGACGTCCGGGGTTTCGGCGAGCAGGTCGCGGTTCCATGGCTGGACTTTCGCCGCCGCCCAGAGTCCGGCATCGGCCACGCGCTCGATGGTTCCGGGGCGGTCGTCGATCATACCGAACGCACCCAGTTCGCCGAGAACTAAGAGCTTGTCCTCCGTAGTTACGGTGAGTCCGACATCGGGACCGAAGTGCTCTTTCAGCCACGGTTCCAGACGCGGCGTCATGAAGGCGGGGTCCCAGTTGTAGGTGATGAAGTGGATTCTTATGCCGCGCTGCTCTTGAAGGCCGCGCAAGACCCCGGAAGCGTTGGGATATGGAACGCGCTCGGCGACGCGACCGGGCGAGAGGACGCGGTTGAATATCCGCGTCGTGGTCTCCTCCCCGTAGGTGTCGAGCAGGTGAGTCCAGGTGGCGATGGTCTCCATATCCAGCGTATCGCCGGTCGCTTCGAGTACCGCCTCTCGGACCCAGGACGACGTATCCCAGACGGTGGAGTCCACGTCCACGCCCAGCACGGGCTTCATTGAATCAATTCTTCCAACGGGATCGCTTCGGTCGTACCGGACTCAGGGTCCACGACGGCGTACTGGGCTCCGGCTTCCCGTGCGATACGGGCGTGACGGCTCAGCCCGTCGACGTCTTCTATGTTGCCGAGTCGGTCCGGAAGGTTCAGGTGGACCGCGCTCTCCCTGAACGCACGAGCTCTCTCGGAGGAGCTGAAGAGTGCGGCAACGAGTATCTCGCCCTCGTTGGTCTCGACGGAGATGAGAGGCGCCTCTCCCCTCTCGTCGGAGAACAGGTACAGCGGGAAGGGAACCTCCCCTGAGCGCTCGTTGGCTCGGTGGGCCACGTCTTCCGCGTGAAATAGCCCCGCCCCATCCGCCAAGACGACCAGCACGTATTCCGCCCCCGAGAGGGCGAAGACCTCGACCGCGCCCCAGTCCCTAAGCTCCCTCGGGTCGAGGCCGGAGAAGTCCTCCATGCCATGCCCGGCGGCGCCGGCAGAGAATTCACCGGCAAGTTCTTTGTCCGAAAAAATGACGGCGACCGTCGCGGGCTCATCACCGACCCTGGTCTCCTGGAACACGTCTCGTCCGTCAGGGTCAACCAGTTTGAAGAGGGGCGGACGCGGTAGTTCGTCGAGAGATAGCTCTCGCTGAGGCTCGCTCACGTTGTTTTAGAGCAGAGACTTGGGCCGGACGAGTTGCCGGGCCAGCGAGACGAGGTCTTCGGCGCTGAAAGGTTTACGCAGGACGCGGACAGAGCCGTGCGTCCGTTCCGCTATAGCCTTCGCGGCGGGGTCTTTCTTCGCGGCGGTGAGGACTACCGGGATCTTCGAGGTCTTCGGCATTGCCTTCAGGCAATGACACGCCTCGATACCGCCAACGTGAGGGATCGAAACGTCCAGAATGATCAAATCCACCCGGCGGCTCAGGGCCTCCTGCAGGGCCCGCTGCCCGTCGGTGGCGGTCACGACCTTGAAACCGGCTTCGATGAGGGCCTCGGTAGAGGTCTTTAACGAGAGGAGGTCATCATCGGCCAACATTATTATAGGTCGTCCACGGTCCACGGCGACGTATTTTACACCCGGAACGGCTCTTGTGTAGGATATCCGACGATAATTCTAAAATACGTTAAACTCGGCTGAGAAATACCGGCGTATTCGTCACATATTAGAGGTGAGTGTGCAGCAAGAAAAGTACTTTCGACGGGGCTTCAAGATGCGGGGCGACGTGCAGCATCTCCTGGACCGGGACTACCGCTCCGAGGTGGTGGACCGAATCCGCGAGAACGGCAACGTCTTCGAGACTGAAGGCCTGACGCTCAGGCTCGCCGACGAGTTCGGGTTCTGCTACGGGGTGGACCGGGCGGTTGATTACGCCTTCCAGACCCGAGGCAAGTTCCCGGACAGGAACATCTACATAACGGGGGACATGATCCACAACCCCTCCATGAACGACCGCCTGCGCGAGATGGGTATCCAGTTCCTCTCCGAGGGATTCAACGGCCGTCCGGACGAGCTCTTCGATACCCTCGGCCCCGAGGACGTGGTTCTACTCCCCGCATTCGGAGCGCCCGTGGACTGGGTGAAAAGGCTGCGCGAGCAGGACTGCATCGTCGTGGATACGACCTGCGGGTCGGTGCTATCTGTCTGGAAGCGCGTCACCCGCTACGCGAAGAGCGGCTTTACGAGCATCATCCACGGCAAGTACTACCACGAGGAGACCAAGGCGACCGCCTCCCAGACCCTCGTCGAGGGCGGCAACGGGAAGTACCTGATCGTCCGCAACCTCAAGGAGATAGGCTGGGTAGTTGGCTTTATCCTGAACCGGATGGATGCCGGGGAGCTAAGGGAGAAGCTGGAACACGGCATGAGCCCCGGCTTCGACCCGGACGAGGACCTGAAAAAAGTCGGGGTCGCCAACCAGACTACGATGCTGATGAGCGAGACGATGGCCGTCGGCGAAGAATTGAGAAAGGCGATGGTCGAGCGCTACGGCAAGGAGAACCTGGAGGAGCACTTCCAGCTCTTCGACACCATCTGCTCGGCGACGCAGGAGCGGCAAGATGCGCTCTTCGAGTTGCTGGAGAACCCTTTGGACGTAGTCATCACCATCGGCGGCTACAACTCATCCAACACGAACAACCTGGCGATAATCGCCAAGGAGAGAGTCCCGCAGAGCTACCATATAGCGAGCGGCGACTGCATCCAGGGCGACCTCATCCGGCACAAGCCGCCCGGCACGCCGCTAGACGCCAGAGAAGAGATCGAAGAGAGCGGCTGGCTCCCGGATGGCCCCGTCCGCATCGGGCTCACCGCCGGAGCCTCGACCCCCAACTCTCAGATAGGGCTCGCCATCGGACACATCCTCGACGCGCGCGGGCTTCCACCCGAGATAGCGCTGAAATAAAGGTTCTCTAAACCCCGATCTCGACGAGCTTGCGGGCTATGTCCGTGAACTCCTGGCCTTCGGCCGACTTTGAGGTCAGCGCCTGGGAAGTGTTGTCGTCGAAGGTGATCTGAACGGCCTCTTCTCCCGAGGCGCCGGGCTTCGACAGGTAGCTCCGCGCGGCAAGCGCCACTCCCGCCACCGCGCCCACCAAAGCCAGACCTCCAAGCAGCTTTTTCACGGCTAACTCCCCTCTCCAAGAGCCTTCTCGATCTCACCGCGCGCGTTCCGCATATCGTAGAGCGCGAGCCCGACCCTGGCCTCGGAGCCGGTCGTGGCGGCGAGAGCGCCACCGCCTTCCAGCCGGACCAATAGTAGATGTCCATCTTCCGTATTTATCCGTAGCTGCGAAGCGTGACTCTTGCCGTTTTCGCGTGCGGTCCTCTCGGCCAGGTTCACCAGCGCCGCAAGCATCGCCGCCGCCCGCTCCCGGTCCACACCGGACCCATGAGACGAAGAGAGCAGCTCCCCATCCTTCGACAGGACCGCGCAAGAATCAATATCCTCCGAAAGAGCCCGCAGGTCACCGAGCAAACGATCCAGATTCTCGCTAGTCCTGGATTCTCCCTGTTCCACCATACACGCGCCTCCAGTCCGGGGATCCCTCCTGAGCCGCGGATTATATCCGATGATAGGTCCACACTCTCATCTCGACCATCGAAACTTAACAAGCGCCTCGCCGGATGGTATATTTTCGCTCCGCAAGGGCGATTAGCTCAGCGGGAGAGCGCTGCCTTCACACGGCAGAGGTCGCTGGTTCGAAACCAGCATCGCCCACTCTTTAGCGGTCAGCGTTTGTCTTGCATTTCGGACCCTGACTGCTAGGATAGCTGAGGTCTTTTGGGCCCGTAGCTCAGTTGGGAGAGCGCCGCCCTCGCATGGCGGAGGTCACGAGTTCGAGTCTCGTCGGGTCCACTCTTCAAAGCCCTTACCTAAGCGGAATACTCATTGCAAAGAAAAGGGCCAGGTATGAATCCCGGCCCTCTTGACACCAATTTGACACCAACCCGGTGCCGAACGGTTAGCTCCGCTTTAGCCTAGAGCGTCACCCATCGCACCGGACGCCTGATCCCCCATCGAGGGCAAGTAGTGCGAGTAGGTGTCGAGGGTCATGGCTATGGTGGCGTGTCCAAGTAGCTCTTGCACCATCTTGGGATGCACGCCCCGTCCGAGTAGCAGCGTGGCGCACGTGTGCCGGAGGTCGTGGAAGCGGATCTCCGGGAGACCGGCCTGCTTGAGTAGCGGCTTGAAGGAACGCTTCACTAGATTCTCGGGGTTGATCGGAGTGCCTATCTCGGATGAGAAGATCAGACCGTGGTCCTCGTGATGTCCGGCGAGCTTGATCCTCTGCTCTAGTTGCCGCTTACGATGTGACTTGAGAGCGCTCACTGTCCGGGGAGTGAGGTTGACCCGGCGGCGGCCCCGCTTGGTCTTGATCTCGCCGAGGGTGTGCCGGCCGCCTTCACGCACGAGAGCACGCCCTACGCGCAACGTGCCGCCGGCTTCGCCCAGGTCCGCGTCGTCCCACCGTAACCCTAGTAACTCGCCTCTTCTCAAGCCCGTGGTGATCGCCAGCACGTACAGAGCCTCGAAGCGGTCGCCGCGCGCCCGGTCCAGGAACGCGCGGGCCTCACTCTCCGATAGCGGGCGCATCTCGTCGGGTGTCGGCCGGGGTGCTTTCACGTCGGCGGCGTTGCGAGGCACGAGGCCATCGGAGACGGCCTGCGAGAGCGCCTTGTGGAGAATGGAGTGGATCTTCCTCACCGTGGCCGGAGAGAGCCCGGTGTCGAGCTTCTCGCTGATGAGACCGCGGACGTGAGCCGGGGTCAGGGACTTGAGCTTTAACCGTCCGAGCGCGGGCGTCAGGTGAGCCCGGATGATCTGCTCGTGGCGCTCGAAGGTAGAGACCCGCACCGTCCCGCGCACGGAGTCCGATAACCAGCGGGCCACGTACTCCCCGACCGTGAGCGCGCCGGCGTCGAAGATGAGGCCGCCGTCCCGATCCGCCATCGCCTTCGTGAGCTTCTCCGCGACTTCCGCGCGGGTCTTGCCGTAGATGGTCCTCCGCTTCGCTCCAGCGGGAGCCTGGACCGTGTAGCGGGCCATGTAGCGGCCGTCTGCCCTCTTGGTGATGCTTCCCTCGTTGTTGCCGCGTCTACTCATCGTCTTCTCCCTTCGTTAGCTGTTGCAGCTTGATTAACTTCGCCTCCAGGCTCTCGGCTCGCCGGTCGCGGCCGACTGCCCGCAACCGCGCCAGAGACGCCGGCCACGCCTCTAGCGCACTCTCCGGCGTCGGGTGCTCGCCTAAGTGTGCATCCACCACGAACGCACTCCGCCGCTTGCCCGGCTCCCCGATCATCTCGTAATGCCCTAACTGGTAGGAAGGCGATCCCCGGCTGACGCTCTTGCGAATGTACCTTCTCTCCATACCTGAATTATAGCATACTGTTGTCAGTACGTCAAAGCCTATGATCGGAAGACAAGATGCCCCGGCGCACTGGAAGAGTGCGCCGGGGCTTTGCTTTAGACGATAAAGAAACTACTCTCGAATCCCTGCGGTTCGCTGTGGTATCTGCTGAAGCCTTCGATGTCCGGGAAGAGTGTGCGAGCATCGTATCCGAACAGATCACGCCATGCGTAATCCTTCATCTCAGGGTCTTCCATATCAGCTTTGAGGCTTGGTGAGATAGCGATGAGCATCGGGTTTCCCGCCTCTTTGTACTGCCCTTCTCCAGTCGAGTACAGCCCGAACGGAGCCGACCCCCACGGCCACTGTATCGCTGGCCCGAAGACGAACAGCGATTGCTGCACGCGCATCCGCTGAAACAGATGGCGTGGCTCCCACAACCAATACTGCTCGTCAGGGGCGAGAACGTCGATCAACTCTGGAACAGGGGTCTTGAGATCGGCTTCGGTCTGGATGCGCCGCGCCACGTTGCCCTCGATACCCACAAGCAGGCCATACTCATCACGATTATCTTTATCGGTGCAGGCAAACCATAGAGCCACGATAACATTGCGCGAGAAGTCCATCAGGCGCGTAGCCGCCCCATAGTGGCGCAGCACAGAGAGCAGTTCGAGATCCGTAAGCTCCCTCCCACCATGAAAACCGTGTCCAGACATTCGCGCCTGATTAAGCAGCCGCGCCTCGTAGTTGCGGACTTGCTTCTCGAAAGACTGTCCGTATTCAGACGTACCATCAGGCAATTCGTCCAACACGTTTAGCAAGTCGTCTACGTGTAAGTGGAGCCTACGTGCTGCTGTGCTATCCAGCTTCCATCCAATGTTTGCCTGCCCACGCCAACCTTCTAACCGCAGGCGCCTCGCGCGGACGCTTTCTAAGTACCGTAACAACATGGCGAGATTCCTCGGGGCCGGGATCTCACCGTACAGAGGAGAGCGAATATACGGAAACTTTTCATAGTTTGCGGAGTTGACTGGCACACGACGTTCGAGCTTCTCTATTTCACCCACCGAACCACCTCCTGTACCACAGCCTCTGAGCGCCCTGTGACGACCCCGTACTGCCTGGCGGGGGCGTTGTCTGTGGTTCAGGTCGAACGGTGTTCCCCACGGTGTTCTCCAGGTTCCCTAAGTTCGCGGTCCGAAGCCTATGTTAGGCACGGTCCCCGGCCTCCCGCCAGAGCGCGAGGTTGGGAGAGTGCAAGGCGCAGTTAGCAAGGCACGGAAAAGGGAGAGCCGGCTATACTCGACTCCCCCGAAAGGAGAATGTCGCCACCGTGGATAACGACACCTTGATTATACCCGCGGCGCGGCGGCTCACTACCCGCGATCAGGCGAAAGCTGCGACGGGCGGACCACGATTGGTTCGGGCTGCCGGTCGGGCGGAGCCGGAGATGGATTCTTCACCACGATCCCGCCCGGCTCCGGCGAGCCCGCGCGTTGCGCCTCGCGGCGGAGTGCCGCCTGATAATGCTCACGTTCAGGACCGAGACCGGTTGGTAGCCGTTCCGCTTTGATGGCTCGGCAGAAGACCGCGAGTAGGAGGTCTTCGAGGACTTCATATTGAGCCCATACTGCCCGTCCGAGGGCGTTCTCTTTCACGGCCAGGGCGTGGGCGGCCTCTTCGGCACGGCGGAGGTCCTCGGACGCCGCGCCTATGGCGGCGTGCTCGGCTTCCAACGCCAGGTCCAATTCCGCCACGGTCGCTTCTCGCGCGTCCTGGATACCTTGGGCTACGCCACCTGGCGGCGCTGGAGGGTCTACGGCGAGGAAGGGCTCGCAGGGCGCGAGGCCGCCCTGTGGCTACGCGAGCGAAGCCTCACCCTTGAGTACGCCGGCGAGCCCCTCTCCCGCTACGACGTCGAGTACCTGCCCGGCACCGAGAAGCCACGGGCATTCGCGGGGCCCGTGCTATTCGAAACGTCTATCCCGCTTCCACAGCTCAGGTTGTTCGGGCTCGACACCCTCGGCGAGGCCGGTTGGCTGGTGACGCTGAGGCTCGCAGACTACGCCCCGAGGAGACCCCGGTCCCAGGCGCTGCAGCAAGCCCTGTTCCCATACCACGTGGGTTGGCGCTGAACTTTCCACGACGGCCTTCTCTGAAGTTCGCCATCTAGGAGCGAAGGTATCCTTCTGCGGTGGAAGCCAGGGCCTCTCGTCGGCTCCCGCGAAACCATACTCCTGCTGAGTCTATGGCGTGCTCGCAGCGCGCCGTGTACGCGAGGCCGTAGGTCGCGGCAGCGAATAACGCTGCGCGCTCCCGCCCGGAGAACGTCGCCCCGCGCGCCGCCTCGTACTCTTCAACGAAGAGCTTCACCTCTTTGGTACTCGCCGCCGCGGGCACGTCGAGGCGCTCCGTATAAGGAAAATGGGTGGCCGCGTGGCCGACGAAGGTCGTCTCCTTGTCCACCCTCAGGCTGTCCCAGTCGTAGGCCACGCTCATCTTGCCGCTCTCGAAGCGCATCTGGTTCGCGCTCCAGTCGCCGTGGCCGACCACCGTCGCGATCGGAGTGCTCTCCACGATCCTCTTCGCCTCACTGGCGATCTCGTCGATCCAACCGGCGCCCGCGGCGGTCACTTCGAAGTCGAAGAGGGCGTTGTGCGGGGGCGGCCAAAGCCTGTCTTCGGGCCACCACGAACCCTCCAAGGGGGCCAGCGCCTCTTGTGGCACCTCGGAGGCGAACTCGATCAGCCGGGCGAGGGCCCGCGCCATCTCGCGCCGGATCTCCGGTTCGTGCGCGTCGGCGAACTCACCCGCATCGACGAGCTGGTCGACGGTGGCGAGCCCAGCGCCGAAGGGCGCGGGCCCGAGCACCGGCCTCGGGCAAGGGAAGCCCCGGTCCGCCAGGTGAAGTCGCACTCGGTGCACGCAGGAGAGAAAGCCGGGGTCCCGGTCGGGACGATGGGCCTTGAGCACCACCCGTCGGGCGTTGCCGAGCCGCAGACCGAACGCGGCGCCGATGCTTACGTCGCAGAACAGCACTTCTTCGACCGACGAACCGAGCATGGACGAGCAAAAACCCTCGAGACTCAAACCGATCCTTTGGGGCTCGGCGGTGCCGAGGACGGACTCGGCGAGGATCCGGCCCTCGGGCGAGGCGACCAAGGCCGCTATTGGCTCGGCTCTCGCCGGCTCAGACACCGGTGTCCGCGCCCTCGGCGCCCTGTTCCAGCAGCGTAAGCGTCCGCACGCGGGCCACCTTGTCGAGGGCCCCTGCCTTCTCAAGAATGACGTTGGCAACGCCCTCGCCCTCGTGGATGATGCCTAACAGCAGATGCTCCGTGCCTATGTGCTCGTGTCCTAGGCGCCGAGACTCCTCGGCCGCCAGCCCGATCACCCTGCGCACGCGCGGCGTGTAGGGCATCCAACCCGGCGGGGGAACCTCTCCTACGACCGGGTCCCCCACCCGTCCCACGATGGTTTCCACGGCCTCGCGCGCCGCACGCAGATCTACCCCGAGCGAGCCGAGCGCCCTTGCGCCGACCCCTTCACCCTCCCGGATGATGCCCAGGAGCACGTGCTCGGTGCCTATGTAGTTGTGACCGTAACCGTGGGCCTCCTCATGGGCCAGGGTCAGCGCCCTGCGGGCATGGGGATCGAGCTTCGCAACCAGGTGCTCGTCCGGCTCCCACACCGGCGGGCAGTGGTGCGGTAGGG
>JAABUR0100001256.1_pt1 | contig 46737 bp, 51 predicted proteins | sample 5560091 | NCBI WGS metagenome assembly JAABUR01 (sample SAMN10711879, study PRJNA513375) | rock metagenome | isolation source: Antarctica rocks | place: Antarctica: Victoria Land, University Valley sud | reverse complement strand
CCCCGCATGCCGACCGCCCGCTTCTGCCTAGCTGACGTGACAAAAAGGTTTGTCTAGCTAGCGTGACAAATACTTTTGTCATGGTAGCGTGACAACCGTAAATGTCACGCCGGCCAGACAACGGACAAAAAGAGGCGCCATGCTCACCACAGTGCGAGACCTTGGAGCAGCTGTCCGCGATGCCCGCCAACAGGCCGGGCTGAGCCAGCAGGCCTTGGCTAACCGCGCTGGCGTCCCGCGACAGTGGGTTTCTCGGCTCGAGACCGGATCGAACCCCGGCGCCGAGCTCCGCAAGGTGCTGGACGTGCTCGCCGCGCTCGGCCTAGCCGTCAAGCTAGGGCCATCGCCCAAGCCCAGCTCGTTCGACGACGACCCCTTTGCTGACATGTTCGGAGGCGAATAGCCATGACCGAGATGAACCTCTTCCTCGACGGCGTCCTGGCCGGCAGGGTGGAGCAGGCGACCGGTGGCGCCCTGAGCTTCACCTACGACTTCGGGTACACCTCTCGGCGCAGCCCGACCCCGCTGTCGCTATCGATGCCGCTGTCCGGGCAGCGCCACGGCAACCGCGTCGTCTCGGCATGGCTGGAGGGTCTGCTGCCCGACAACGCGGCCGTGCGCGAGGAGTGGGGCCGCCGCTTCCAGGTGTCGGCGCGCAACCCCTTCGCACTACTGCGCCACGTCGGGCGTGACGCCGCCGGGGCTGTGCAGGTGCTGCCGGTCGACGTGGACCCGCCGGACGCGGCCCAGCGCACCGGCGACGTGCGCCGCCTCTCCGAGGCCAAAGTCTGCGACATGCTGCGTGAGCTGACCGTGCGCGATGCCGGATGGGAGGTCGGGGACGGCTCGGGCCGGTGGAGTCTGGCCGGCGCTCAGAACAAGGTCGCCCTGCACATGCTCGACGACGGCGACTGGGGTGTGCCGAACGACTCCACCCCGACGACGCACATCCTGAAGCCCACGCGCGCCGACACCCGCTTCGGCGACCTGCACGTCAACGAGTTCGTGTGTCTGCGTGCCGCAGGGCTGCTCGGGCTGCGCGTCGCCCACGTCGACCTTGTCGACTTCGGCGAAGCAAAGACCCTAGTCTCCACTCGCTACGACCGGCGCCGCGACCGTGGCGGGGAGTGGCTGCGTCTCCACCAGGAGGACCTGCTCCAGGCGATGAGCTACCCGCCGTCCAAGAAGTACCAGGCCGACGGAGGCCCGAGCGTCAGGAACGTCGCTGCGCTGCTCGGCACGCTGGGGCTTGCGGACCGCGAGGCGGTGCGGACGGCGTTCTTCGACGCGTTCGCTTTCAACGTGCTCATTGGAGGCACGGACGCACACGCGAAGAACTACAGCCTGCTGCTGCGGGGCCCTCGGGTCGCCTTGGCGCCGCTGTACGACGCGGCCAGTTACGCGCCGTACCTGAAGCCGGGCGAGGCGGTGCGCAGCTCGATGAAGGTTGGGAGGTCATGGCAGGTCCGCGACGTGACGGTCGAGGACTGGGTCGATGTCGCGACCGCCCTCGAGCTGCATCCCGAGCTCGCACTCAACCGGGTTGAGTGGCTGCGCACCGGGCTGCCCCACGCGGTAGCAGAAGCGGCCGACACGGCACCACCATCGTTCAAGAAGGACGCGCACCGGCTGGCAGCTGCGGTCGGCCGTCAGAGGCACCTGCACGTCCCGCGGCTGCCCCATGCACGTCGCTAGTTCGCTCCCCCTCCTTGCAAAGTCCACGAGTGGAGTACGCGGGAGGGTGCATTTCCCCTTATCGCCATCTCCGTCTCGACCTTCGACAAAGCTGGATGACGCGATGTCCCAGATCGAACAGCCGGCGGTGCAGGCGTCGTGCGAAACCCGCCGGTTCGTTGGGCAACAGGCCTAGGCGTTCACTGTCGCGGCGCTGCCGCTCTGCCGGACGGTGGAGCGCTCAGCGCAGTGCGGATCGGGGCGGCCGTAGGTCGATCGTCGGCGCGTTCTCGCCGTCGACTCCTCGCTTGCGGAGTAGCTCGACCATGTCCTCCTGGCGCGGTTGGCCTAGCGTCAGCCGGTAAAGGGCCAGGTCATCGCGCAACCGTTCGTACCTATCCTGATCGCGGCTCAAGGGGTAGCGGGCGAGGATGCGCTGCACTTGGGCCGGGCCGGGGTAGACCCACCAGGGCGCGAACTCCCCGTACTTCTCATCTTCAGCGGCCATTGCAAACTGGAATGCCGCCTTCCATGGGTCTGGATCGTCGGACGCCCGCACGTCCTGCCAGTGCGCCGCGGCGACGTTCCGACGAATCGCGTGACCGGCGAAGCGGTCGACCCGTCCCTCGCGCTGCTCGAAGTCGACCGGGCTCCGTGGGAGGTTCCAGTGGACGACTGCATGGCACCACCAGTGGAAGTCGATGCCCTCCTGCCCGACGCTGGTCGAGACGAGGACGAACGGAGCGAACGGGCTGTTGAACGCCGCCCGGACAGCGCTGTCACGGACGTCGGCATTGTCACCAAAGCGAGCGCCGTACCGCAGAGCGAAGCGGGCCTGGAAGGGGATTGGCGTGCGATCTCTACTCGTGTCGTGACCTAGGTAGCGGGCGGGACGAAGCCGAAGCACTTCGGATGCGTGTCGGGCGAGGTGGAGCAACTCGGCGTCGTCGAGTTCGATACCTCCGAGTTCGCTCCGGAGCTGGAACACATACTCGTCGAGAACGGCCTGAAGATTGCCGTCAGCGCAGTACGAGAGAACCGAGGACCAATAGGGCTGTTCGGCGCGGTCGCCGTAGATCCCCACGAGAGTTGCGACGCTCTCGATGCGATCGAAGAGTCGCCGGATGCCGTCCGCGAGCACGAAGGCCGCGATCCAGATTCCTTCGGGAGTGGCACTTGGCCCAGCTACGCGTTGCAGCGAGCGGAGCGCGATGTTGCCTGGGGCGTGCATCGCGAGACGAGCAAGGTCGGCGTGCCGAGCTCTCTTGTCGTGTTGTCCGCTTGACGAACGGCCTCGTCGACATGGCGCAGCACCCCCGAGTCGGGTACTTCAACGTTGGCGTCTTCATTGCTCTCGTCACCCATTGCCGCGAGAACCATGCTGCGCGCATCGGCGCCGGGCGGGAGGAGCCCTGCCATCGAGAAGAAGGCGTCCCACGCGCGAACGTCCTCACTGGGTTCCGGGAGCGTGGCACTCACGCGCCGCTCTGCTTCGGCTGCGGGCAACGGCTTCTGGGCAGTTCTGGCAACACCAAGCGGGTCGCCGCGACGAGCGAGTTCATGATTCGGCCAGAACAGCGCGAGCGTTGAAGGGCGCCGACTTCCCCAGCACGAAGGCGGTACGTGAAGCGCTCTGCGACGCGAATGCGAGCCGCGGAGGTGTTCACCGAGAGGAATCCCCTAGATGCGGCTGCGATGTTCCTGTCCGCGGCATACGAGAGCAGCGAGGCGACGGACGTCGGCACTCCTGACCACGCTGAGAAGACCAAGCGCTTGGTCACTTCGTGGAACTGGGAGTAGAGCGGCCCGTACTTGATGTACGGCATGGACGGTGGCATCCAGAGCATCTGCCACCAACCGAGGTCGACGGTTTCGGCTTGAGCGCCCGCAGGTACCCGTTCGCCGACTCAACCTCATGGAACTCCTCCAGATCAGCCAGGCGCATCGACCTGGTCGACGCGAGAATCTCTTCGGCGCGGTGACCGTCCGGAGTCCCGAACTTGGCGCGAGCCTTCTCGCCGGGCTTGTAGCCGTCCATGAAGTTGGCGAAGTACGGGATGGACTTCCAGTACTCGATGTCGATCGGCGCCCCGATCTCTTCGCCGAACGAGCGCAGTTGGGCGAACTCCACGACGTCTTCAGACGCCGGTACGTCGACCGACAGTTCGTCGACTCTGAAGCGGTGCTTCACCTGCGGGCGCTCCGACCTCGTCATGTACGGAAGCAGCGCGGTTCGGACGGATTCTGCGGCGAGGTGAGCGTCGCCACCGCTGACCAGTGTTGAGCGGTAGTGCTCCAGCGCTGCCTTGATGGCCCGGACGGGCTCCTCGTCCCACCCGGCGAGGAAGCGCGCCGTTTCGAGGAAGTCCTTGTAGTGGTTGTCTCGGCATCGTCGGAGCGCGTGAAGGGCGAATAGGGCGTCGCCGAGAGCAGCAACACCCGTGCGCTCTCGTGGCTGAACATCGCGTGCGCCAGCTCTGCGGCCTCGCTTGTGTTCGGGTCAGCGAGCAATTCCCGAAACTTCTGAAACTCGTCGAGGATTACAAGGTCCGGCTCCAAGGCATTCACGCTCGCCTTCGCGAGCGCTTGGCGAAGGCGCCCCACTAGCGACGCGATGCGTTCCCACCTGACGCCTTCACCAGACGTCCGATCCCGCACGAGCGTCCGCATCCGGCCCAGGAGCGTTGCGCTGTCATCACGCTCCGGGGCGCCCCGCTCGGACGAGTTCCTCGAACGCTTGCCGGATAGACGGGTCGACGCTCCCACCTAGCCGCTGGTTCAGATCTTGGACCCCGTTACGGAATCGGTCAGCGCCCTTCGTCGCCTTCATCAGGTCGATGAGCGACTCCCACTCCGCGTCGTCTCGGGTGACAAGGGGTCGGAGGAGGATGGCGAGCAGCGCTCGCTCCTCCCATTGCCCGGTCCGCCAGCCACCGCCGGTCATCCCGGACGTGGCCGGAGTGAATGAGATCAGGTTGACCTTCTTGCCGCTCCCTCCGGCGGGACCCGACAGGCGAGGAAGCACGGTCGCCAAGAGTGTCAGGCGCGTCGCCAGTGGGAGTTCGCGCTTGCCGGTGACGTTGAGCCGTCGAAGGTTCTGCTGGGCAAGGTCTTGGTTCGAGCACACGTAGACGATGTCGATGCGGTCGACCGTGGAGTCGGCCTCCAGCTTCTCGATTGCTCGAGCGATCGCGCCGCGGGCGACGATGCTCTTGCCGAGACCTGTCTCGTCGGCGATGAGGAATCGTCGGGACGGGGCCAGTCCGTCCTCTGGATAGAAGTGCTCGATCAAGTGATCGACGGCGTCGCGCTGGAAGCCCTTTAGCCCTCGCAGCACGCCCTGAACGTCTACGTCAGCCATCGCGGTCCTTCTTGAGGGACTGCTGCGCCGCCCAGACCGATGCCCACAGGCGTTCGAAGCCGTCTGGAACTACCGCCGCGCCGTCCGGCTGCCGACTCATGTACTCGATCACCCGCTGGACATCCTCTAGAGGCCCGTGTGGTCTGTACCGACTGCCCGCATCAGGGCCTCGAAGAGGCCAGCGCCGCTCGCGCCTCGAGCGGGCGAGTGGACTCACTCTGCCTTCGTCCCTGGGCCGCTGGCCGAGCATCCACCGGCACTGAGCTCCGAGACGTGGATGCGGGTGGCGAACGCACGAGCAGCGCTCGCCGCACTCGACAGGACGGCACGACAGTTGCCGAACCCCAAGCTCCTGCGGCGGCCCTCGCTGCAGCGAGAGGCACAAAGCACCTCGACCCTCGAGGGCACCTACGAGCCCCTGCGAGCGGTCCTCACAGCGGATGACGAGAGCTCAGCCAGCCTCACCATGCGGGAGGTACTCAACTTCGTCGCCATGGCCGACGTGGCGTTCGAGTGGGTGGGTGAGGGTCGCGGGCTGTCCGTGTCCATGCTCGCGGAGCTTCAGCGAACGCTCTTCCGTGGGACCCCTCCGAAGGACCCTCATCAGGGCAGATCCGGACCATCCAAGTCGTCATCGGACAACGCCGGACCGCGGCCGCGGACTTGCCCGTCAAGGCGGCACGATTCGTCCCGTCTCCGCCGGGAGCAGACCTGGAAGCAAATGTCCACGACCTGGTTCGTTGGATGGCTCGAGACCACACGGGCACTATCGATCCCGTCGTTGCGTCGGCGCTGTCGCACTACCAGTTCGAGACGCTGCACCCGTTCCACGACGGTAACGGACGTATCGGCCGCCTGCTCATCGTTCTTCAGTTGTACGCGCATGGCACCCTCAGCGAGCCGACCCTCACTGTGTCCCCATGGTTCGAGGCTCGTCGCCTCGAGTACTACGACCGCCTTCTCGCGGTGAGCTGCGTCGGAGAATGGGACCAGTGGGTCTCCTTCTTCGCTCAGGGGCTCGAGGAGTCGGCTCAGACCACCCGAGGTCAGATGCTCCAGCTCGTTGAGGTGCAGTCGACCCTCAAGGAGCTGATCCGGGCTTCCTCGCTGCGCGCGGACTCGGCTCACGCCCTCGTCGACTATGCCGTGGCCAATCCTTCGTTCACCGTGAGGCAGGTGGAGCGCGACCTCGCCCTTCCTACGGCCGCGCCAATGGTCTGGTCGCGCAACTGGTCGACCTGGGAGTCATGGCAGAGACCGGTGAAACCTATCGCCGCCGATTCTTTTCGCCCGATGTCATCGACGTTCTCCTCACGCAGTGACCACGGACAAGCCGTGCGATGGCTTCAACCAATACACCAGCCGGCAGCCATCCCTTCCACCGCAGTACTTTGCTGGGGTACGGACGCGAAAGAGGCCCTCCCCGACGAACGGAAAGGGTCCTCTGACCTGCGGTGGAGCCAAGGGGACTCGAACCCCTAACCCCCTGCTTGCAAAGCAGCACAGTCGACGCGCCAATTCGCCTCGTGAGCATGGGAGCTGGGGTCAGGAGTGGACATCTCTCCCCCTGAGGAGACATCCTTTCCCCCACCAGTCCCCCAGAAGTGGCTCCCGCTGCTCACGCAGCAGGGGGTCGAGAGGTTCGAGGCGAAGCAGTGGCGAGGCGACGTAGTTTTGGCGAGATCGAGCGGCGCGCCAGCGGCACCAGACGGGTGACATATCGGGCCCGGTACGCCATGCCCGACGGCACCCGCTACTCGCGTACCTTCGGCGCCAAGGTGGACGCCGAGGCATGGCTGGCCGCTGAGAGCTCACTCATCGACCGGGAGCAGTGGACACCTCCACAGGCGCGCAAGGCCGCGCAGGAACGGCGCGAGGCGGCGGCCGCGAGCAACACCGTTTCCCGCTTTGCTGAGCGGTACCTCGCCGAGCGGGAGCTCAGACCCAACACTCTGCGGCTGTACCGGCAGCTGCTTCGAACGCGCATCCTCCCGCACCTGGGCGACCGCTCCCTGGAGGCCGTGACGGTGTCGGACATCAAGCGCTGGCGCCTCGACCTGCCCCCCAACACAGGGGCGACCAATGCCGCGGCCTACCGGCTGCTGCGCTCCCTCATGCAGGCCGCCGAGGAGGAGGAGCTGATCGCGCGCACCCCGCCCAGAATCCGCGGCGCAGGCAGCGCCCGCGTGAAGCGGAAAGCTAAGCCGGCCACCCTCGACGAGCTGGCGACCATCGTCGAGCACGTGCCCGACCGTCTCAGGCTGCTGATCCAGCTCGCGGCCTTCGTCGGACTGCGCGAGGGTGAGCTCCTTGAGCTGAGGCGCTCGGACATCGACACCGCAAGCGGCCGGATCGAGGTCACCCGCAAGGTGGACAAGGACGTCATTCCTGGAGCCCCGGACCCGTGCCCTGGGTGTGGGCGCGGGGTCAGCCCGCCCAAGACGGCCAGCGGCATACGCACCGTCCACATTCCCCCACCGTTCATCCCCCTGCTGGAGCGCCACCTGCTGGAGCACTGCGCGCCGGGGCCCGACGGGCTGCTGTTCCCCGGTGAGCGGACCGACCACATGAGCGTCCGCTACCTCATGGACCGTTACAGTGCGGCCCGCGAGGCCGCCGACCGGCCAGACCTGACCATCCACCACCTGCGACACACGGCGCTGACCATCGCTGGCCAGCACGGCGCGACGGCTGCAGAGCTCCAGGCGCGCGGCGGTCACGCCTCCCAGGCAGCCATGGCCATCTACCAGCACGGCACTCTCGAGCGCGACCAGCGGCTGGCCGAGCAGATCGGGCAGACCTACGCGGCCTGGGAACTGCAGCGGGACGGGCGCGCCTGAACACCCGTGTTGTCGGACGCGACTGATGATGATGGGGGCGTCACGCACGGTGATGACGTAGAGGGCCGAGACGACACCGATGGTGATGGCAAGGGAGGGCTGGAGTCGGGTTCGTGGTCATGCTATCGCCGGGTCTCGGGCAGAGCTGTGCTCTGGGGAGGTCGAGATTTCAGCCGGCGCGGGCGACCGGGCTCAGGAGTCGCCAGTTCGTGAAATAGGCGATCCGCTCCCAGGGCGGGACGTCTGGGCCCGGTCTGCGCGCCGCCGCAGCCGCGGCGGAGCCGAGGGCCTCCAGCGCATCTCCCAGCGGTGAGCCGGTGGGCAGTATCGGGGCGCACATGGAGTCGAGCCGGACGGCCATGATGGTGGCGCACTCACTCAGCCACGACACGTTGGCCGTGGCGCGCCGGACAGTGTCGGCGGGCAGCCCCAGGTCGGCGGCGATCCGCCGGTGGCTCGCACCCCTGACCTTGGCCAACAGCACCTCGCCCACGACCTGCACGGTGACCGCACGCCGGGGCAGGCCGGACGCGGGAAGTAGCACATGGGTGGTTGCGGCAGCCGCGGCAGCGGCCTCGGCGCGGACTGAGCTGGGTGGTGCCGTCGTGGCCCCGCACGGACCGGCGGCGCGCGTACCCCCACGGCGCGAGCAGATGCCCGCACGATGGGCACGCGAGCCCCGCGCCCGAGAGCACATGGTCCGCGTCGTTGCCGTGTCTGAGCATCATCAAGGTTTCATGAGCTCCGCATTCGTTGAGCCTGCCCGATCCTGGGACCAGGCGGCAGGGACAGTTGGTGTTGCAGCGTGACCCCATCCCGGCCCCGGCGCAACCCCCCTCGCTGAGGTCGAGAAGAACGACCAAAACCGTTCCGCAGCGCCTCAACCCGCCTTCGCAGCCGGCGTCACCCAACATGACCACGGGCCATGATCACGAACCGTGGCGCCACAGCCCTGCCTGGTGGTCATACAGAGAGTCGCCCAACACACCCGGACCGACCCCCGAGCGTCGTTGCCGTGGATGAGCGGTAGCGACGCCCTCACGTACCGTGGGCATTCACCAGCAAGGTGCAGGCAGTGGCCTCACCACCGGGCACACGGGATGCGACGAGGCGCCGCCTCGAGATCGTCGAGCTTGACGCGGATGGACCGATTGCCACATCGATACGCCGGCAGGATCCCCGCCGCGATCCACCTACGGATAGTTTTGACGGACACCGACATGCAGCTGGCCGCCTCGTCGAGGCTCATGTACACAGGAGCGATCCGCGACTCAGACACCGGAACCTCCCGGTTTCGCTGCCGGAGCGTCCACTCGAAGGAAGCGCCGAGCCTCCTCGACGGTGACGTAGAGGCGCCCAACTCCCTGGAATCTGCTCCACCGGGGACCAAGACCGCGACGCCGCCACTCGTGCATGGTTTCCTCCGGGACCCCGAAGAGATCGCAGAACTCCTCGAAGATGAGCAGGTGGCTGTCGTCCCATTCAGCCGGGATGTGGACGTGGTACATGGTGCCTCCCAGGGTCGCCGCAACAAGTTGCGACCGAACGGTGTCCTGCAGACGTCCCCGAACTCGTCCCCCTCCCCGTCCCTGTTGGTCGCCCCCTCCTGGGGGGACCAACGCCGCTAGGTCGCGTTTGTGCAGTTCAAGCCACGTCCCCCACATGAAGACCGTGCAGCGGGCTCGGGCTGCGACTCGCGGTCCCCCGGCCAACCCGTGTGCCAACGCGCCCCCTCGGATAGGGCGAAGCCTTTGCGCTAACCCGGCTGGCGCCGCGCAGCGAACCGCAGCACCCCTCTCCTGGCCGCTGCGTTCAAGGGTGATCTGTCTGGATCAGTCCAAAGTGGGTCGACAACAGAACCTCGTCTTCTGTGCGTATCGCATGAGGCTGATGTGACACATGGTGGGCTTGGTATGTCGGGGCAGCGTCGAGTCGACGCAAGTGGCTCGGGTCACGCCGTTCTGACTCGTCGGCGCGGCCAGCGCTTTGGCGGCCGCGGCTGCCCGTGAGCGTGTCGGCGGGGCGTGGCATCCGGTGCCCTACCGTTCGCAGCCGTGCCCGGGTGTGGTTACTGCGAGGGCGGGGGATGTGCGGTCCTCATGTCGGCGCCCTGTCATGCTCGCCGCGGCGGCGATCTGCTGGGGGGTGGATTGCTCGAGGAAGGTGCCGGCCGAGTTGGCGGTCATGTTGGCACTGAGGGTGTAGCCGATGGCGTCGGTGAGCGTCTCGCGGACGATCTGGGGGAGGGGGACGTCGCGATTGTGGTGCAGGTCCGCTGCGTCGATCCAGGCGTGAACGGGATGATGTCCGGTTTGGTCGGTGGCCAGCGCGTGGGCGCCCTTGGCGGAGACCGTGACGTTGGGGTCTTGGACAACCTCGCGCAGGACGTGGCCGAGTTCGACCGCGGTGGCGGTGCTGGCGTGGATGCTGCGGGAGGCTGTGGCCAGGTCGGTGCGTTGGGCCATGACATCGGGGGTGGCGACGGCGCCGCCGTCGTGGGTAATCTCACGTAGGGACGCGCGGAGTTCGTTGCCGGCCAACAGCAGCGCGGGGTCGATGCGCCGGTCCCCGCGTGGGGTCAACTGTTGGAGGTGCCTGCCGAGGTTGGCCCAGGAGGCCTCCACATCAGCCAGTGGGGTCGCCAGCCTGGAGGCGTGCTGGTCGGGGTCGATCGCGTGGGTCCTGGCTGCGGCTTGGGTCAGGAACTGCCCGGCGACCGCGACGTCTCGCTGGATCACGGCCACCAGTAGCAGGTTCGCGGTTGTCGGAGTCCCGGCGAGGCTGCGGTGTGCTTGGACGTCCCACTGGGCCAGCGCGCAGTCGACGCGTGTGGCGGCGGGTGGCCCCCGGTATTCCCCACCGAGCGCGGCGGGCCAGCGCACTTTGAGATAGCCGCGGGCGAGGTCTTCGACCGCCCCAAGCCGCGCGGCCGCGTTGCGTGCGTGTGTGAGGGACTCGCCCGGTGGCACATGCCCCTTCCGGTCCAAATGCTCGGCCGCCTTGGTCATGTAGTCACTCAGAGCCACCCCTACGCCGTGGGTTCCGACGTAGAGGGTGTGCATGAGTCGGGTACGTGCGGCATCGACGTCGGCGGCCACCACCGCGGACACAGGAGTGAACGTAGGCCTACGGGAGGCGACGAGCTCGGCGGCTCGGCAGAGGGTGTCCCCGGCATGGCCGAGCCTGTCGTCAGTGTCCCCGGCGCCGGGCCAGCCGGCCTTGATCTGGCTTCGGTGCAGGGCGGTCGCTGCCGCCCCGATGCGGGACATGACGGGGTCTCCCTGATCGCCGGGGATGCGGTTCCACAGATCGACGCAGGCCTCGACCAGCTCGCCCCAGGTGCGCATCAGGGCGCGAGCGTTACCGGCCTCGGGGTCCAGGAGCACCTGCCGGCAGGTCAGGTCGGCGTGCATCAGCAGCTCGCCGACGCTGCGCTCATCGATGTCGGGTTCGTGCTGGTTCACGATGTTGCCTCGCGGGCCAGGTCGCAGATAGCGACGACGACCCCTGAGGCGCCCACGGGGAACGCCTCGATCGGGTGTTGGCGGGTGAGTCCTTCGGCGGCCGCGACGAGGTCGGCGACCTCGCCGGTCTGCGGTGGCCCGTCGTCGACATCGAGGTCGTCCGGGACAAGGGCCAGTGCGCCGCAGGCGGCGAGTTGGGCGCCCAGGGCCAGTGAGTGGATCGCCGGGCAGGTGTCGGCCTGGGCGAAGCCGCGGTCTGCGGCTGCGGAGAGCAGCTGCACCACGGTGATCCAGGTGTGCATCGCTTCGTCGAGGCTCGCAGTGGGTGTGCCGGTCATGGTGGTTCTCCTTTGCGTGAGGTTCCTTCGATCAAGTCAGACAACCCCGGACTCCGGCTGCCTCGATGAGCCGGCTGTGGATAACCCCAGGGGCTGTCAGTGCCCCGGTGGACACTGGCCTCGTGTCCGTAAGCCCGCGGCCGGGTCGTCGGCGGTCACCGGCCCGGAAAGTCGAGCCCGTCGCACTAGTGCTGACGGGGGAGGAGGTGAGCGGGATGCCCCGCTGGACGAGCAAGGCGTTGGCAGTGACTCCTGGCCTGCTGGTGAGCACCGTCCTGACCACGATGATCGGCGCGGTACTGCCCGCCTTGGCGGGCCTGGTGGTGTTCTGGGTGGGTCTGGCTGTGGCGGCGCTGCTCGGTGTCGGGCTGGGGGAGCGGTTCGCTGCCCGGGTGCTGTTCCGTGCCCGTCGTCCGTCGCCGGGACAACTCGAGGTCCTCGCGCCGGCCATCACCTTGCTGTGCCGGCAGGGCTTGGGTCCTCCGGTAGTGACCGCCCTGGTTCAGCCCGGCGTGCGCGCTGTGGCGGCCGGGGGTGTCGGCCGGCGGTCGTTGGTGGTGTCCTCGGGCCTGCTCGAGGCCCTTGCGCAGCGCCAGTTGCCGGCCGATCAGGCCGCCGCGGTTATGGCGCACGCGGCCGGGCTGGTGCGCGGCGGTTTCGTCCGGGCGGATGCGCTGATCGCTTTCTGGTCGCTGCCGTGGCAGCTGCTGCGGGAACTGGTCAGCGGTGTGAGCCGAGCTGGTGCGCGGCTGCCACTCACAGCGCTGGCATGGCGGTTGCGGGTGATCGTCGCGGGGATCGCCGTGGTTCAGGCGACCGTCGCTGGTCACCTGTGGGTCGGCGCGGTCATCGCCGCGGTGACGGCCGTGAGCTACGCCGCCCCAGTCTGGGAATCGCGCTGGCAGGCGATCCTCGTCGCCGCCGGCGACGAGACGGTGCTCCTGCACGGTCTAGGGGTCGCAATGTCGACCTTCCTGCGCCGTTGCCCGTCGACCGTGTCGATCCAGGCTCGGGTCTTCCGGTTGGAGCGTGGGGTCGCCCGGCCCGCGTTGGGTGTGGTGCCGACTCCGACGTGATCTGCCAGCCGTGGTGCAACCCACCGCCGTGGCACCTGGCGTGATCATCGCGTAGGGCTGCACGGCTCCTTGTCGACGTCGTATCCGGCGGCCTTACGGTGCTCATCGTCGTGGCGGTGGTCGGCCAGGCGCTCTACGGCGGCCGACCCCTGGGCTTCCCAACGGTCCGCGGACGCCGGTCGCTCCTCGCGCTGGCCACCGGGTGGGAGGGCGTCGGCCTATTCGCGGTCGATCTGGGCCGACCGCCAAGCGCCGTCGACGCCCTCGCCGACGTAGGGCCGGCGGTCGGGAAGGTCGTTCGCTTCCATGATGCTTTTCCCTTCTTACTCACTGACTTCGGGGCACGCGCCCCACAGTCCGACTCGGTCTGCCGCTGCGGCGTGGGCGGCGGTGATCCGGGTGACCACCGCGGCGACACCGCCAGGACGAGCCTCACCGCACGGACCAAGTGGGCAACGGCGGGGACACGGAAATCCCTGGGGTCTCGGGGGAGCGCAGCAGGCGCAGCGGGGCGCGTCCGGCCGCGGGTGGGGTGTGCTCGTCGACGACGTCAGCGAGCAGTTGGTCTCCAGCGGCGGCAGCGGCGTCGAGGAATCGCCGGCAGACGCCGCTGGAGGTCCGCGCCGTGCTGAGCAGGTGCTCCTCGGACGCTAGGGAAGCCGCTGTGGAGGTCAGCGCGTGGCCAGCGGCGTTGATGGCACCGCACATCGCGGTGGCCGCCTCTGTCGCGGTGCGTACCGTGGTCACCAGCTCGTCGCCGTTCTCGGCGCCAGGATCGAACAGCACGTTGTCGACGACGTGCTGTTCGATGAGCCGGGCTGCGACATGCAGGCAGCGCAGGATCTCACTGGCGTGCTCGTGGTCGCGCAGCAGCGCCCGGCGCAGATCGCCGGCCTGGTCGATGAGGACCGCGGCGGCGGAACGTTCGATGCTTACGGCGCGGATCTGCTGCTGCAGGGCGGTCAGGTCTTCGCGTCGTCGGGCCAGCGCCAAGCGACTGCGGCCGGTCTGGGCCTGGGCCAAGCGCACCGAGTGGCTGGAGGAGTCCAAGAGGCTCTGGAGGCTCGGCCGCGGGTGCACCATGGTGCTCACCGCCGCGGCCCGAACATCTGGGGAGGCACGGCCGGTGGATCCGAGTGTCGGGCGCATGCGCCGCCCGGCGTCCTCTGACACCTCGTCGGCCTGCCGAGGATGCGCTGGTGTAGGTCCTCGACGAGCCGGTACGCCTGCCCCACCTGGCCGCTGGCTGACGCCATCACCTCGAACGCCTGCTCGGCGAGCTCCTGGTCACTCACCACCGTCACCACCGTCACCGCCGCCCTCTTCGTGGCGTTCGGTAGGGGAGAGGTTGGGATCGAGCACCTTCGCTAGATCCTCGCTCGCGCGTAACGCCTGCACTAGGTGTCCGTGGATCTCAGGGGTGTCGGCCCTCCAGGGGCTCTGTTTGCTCACGGTTCGCCTCTTTCGCTCGTGAAGCGGTCAGCCAAAGACCCCTCTCAACACCCGAAAGCCACGGCGGGGTGTGTGGGAGGTCACGGCGGGGTGTGCAACTCGTCGTGGGACGCCCAAGGGCGCGAAGATTCCCCGATCCGCCGCCGTGGGGGAGGCGGCCCACGTAGAGGAAAAATAGGCCGGCTGCGCGGGCCTGAACCGGCGTGTCGCCGCGATGACCCACCGGGGTCGTCATATCGTCAGCGATATGTCGACACCTACCGAGGAATCGTCACCGACTCTGGACGACTCGGTGGACGCTGGCCCCCTTCGTGCCCCCCATAGTGTGATGTCGGCGGCTGATATCGGCGGTCAGGTGCGTCGGTTGCGAATCTTGGCTGGTCTTAGTCAGCACGAACTGGCCTGTCGCTCGGCAACGAGCCAGCCGGCCATTGCCCATCTGGAGGCTGGTCGACGAGTACCGACAGTCGGCACTCTCGAGAAGCTGGCTCGCGCTCTTGGCCACGACCTGGTCCTCGTGCTTCCATCCCGGATGACAGCACTTGGGCTCGAGTCTGCGGTTGGCCCGGAAGAGGAAGTGACCGCATGAGTCAGCTCTATCTCGACGCGGCGGCAAGTACCCCGATGGACTCTGCAGTGGCTGCGGCGATGCTGGCCGTGATGGAGGGTTCTGCCGCCAATCCAAGTAGCGCGCACTGGGCCGGCCGAGTCGCAGCGGACCTGGTGCGTCAAGCGCGTGAGCAAGTAGGGGCCCTGGTTGGGGCGAACCCATCGAGTGTGGTCTTCACCAGCGGTGCGACTGAGGCTAACAACCTGGTCTTGCGTGGTCTCGGACCTCTTGCCGTGTCCTCGGCCGGCGCACGGAGCACGATCGTCAGCGCGCGGACTGAGCATCCTTCGGTGCTCGCCACCTTGAAGGATCTGGCTGCCTGTGGCGTGAAGGTCCGCTTACTCGACGTCGACCGGGAAGGGTGCATCGACCTCGAGCAGTTGCGGGCTTTGATCGACGAGACGACGCTCCTGGTTTCGCTGATGGCCGCTAACAATGAAACCGGTGTCCTGGTCAACCTTGCCGAGATTGGGGAAATCGCGCACGAGGCGGGGGCGCTGTTTCACACCGACGCCAGCCAGCTCCTGGCGTGGGGATCGCTACCGGCCGATGTAGACGTCGACCTGGTCACGGTCAGCGCTCACAAGATGCACGGGCCGCAGGGCGTCGGGGCACTGGTCGCAAGCCGAGAGGCCAGGGAGCTTCTTAAACCGACCGCAACCGGTGGGGAACAGGAGGGCGGTCTGCGCAGCGGCACCGTGAACGTCGCGGGCGTCGTCGGCCTCGGGGCAGCAGCCGGGCAGGCGATTGACCTCGGCCCTGGCGCGCGAGCCGAGGTCGAGCACCTCCGTGACTCCCTGCACGTGGGGCTGATCCGAAAGCTCGCCGGGAATCCAAGCCGTGCCGCTCACGGGGAGTACCCGAAGCTCAACGGGCACCCGCAGGCGCGTTTGCCAGGCGTGGTCAACCTCGCGTTCGGTGACGTCAGCGCACCCATCGACGCCGAGGCAATCCTCGCGGCCGCGCCCGCCGTGGCCGCCAGCACCGGCAGCGCGTGCAGCGCCGGTGTGCCTGGACCCTCGCCAGTGCTGATGGCGATGGGTTACTCAACTGAGCGAGCCGAGTCCTCCATCCGATTCAGCCTCAGCCGCTTGACTAACCCAGCGGACGTTGATGAGGCCGTCCTCGCCATCTCGACAGCCATCGACCACGTCGCCCTGGCCGCGGCGACCACGTCGCCCACCCCCGGTGGCGGCTGGAGCGGTTCGAGTCCGTCGAAGCAGTCGACGACTGGCCTCTCGCGTGTCGGGGGTGGCTGACATCGTCACGGGCGGCAACACCGTCCGCGCCGTGCCAGGCGCCGGCATGGTCTGCACCATCAGCGTCGCCCGCTACTGGCGACCGCCGACTACGCCCAAGCACACGACGAAGGAGACGACAGGATGAGCGGCGCGCTGTTGGCCGAGGCCTCTAGGGCCTCGTTCGCACGACACGAGACGTTCCCGCTCCGTTTCGGGTGGCTACGCAAGGCCTACACCGAGGCAATCGAGAACCCTCTGGTGTTCTCCGAACCGAACGCCACCGTCAAGCTCGGCGTCGGCAAGAACATGGTCCACGCCATCCGCTACTGGGCGCAGGCCTACAAGGTCCTCGAGGAAGCACCGAGCGAACGATCCCGCAGCAACGAGCTCGTACCAACCGAGTTTGGACGGGCCCTGCTCGCTGACGATGGGTGGGATCCGTGGCTCGAACGGCCCGCGAGTCTCTGGCTCCTGCACTGGCAGCTCCTGCGACGTCCTTGCCTGGCACCGTCATGGTGGACCGCGTTCAACCTGTTCACCCCCGAGCAGTTCGAGGAGGAACAGCTTGTCGAGCACGTCATCGAGCTCGTCTCAGCCGCCGGCTGGGACAGCGTGGTCGAGGGCTCGATCAAGAAGGACGTCGACTGCCTCTTCCGGACCTTCGCGATCAGACGAACCCACCGACAGCGGATGGACGACCTGCTCGACTGCCCTGCTCGCGAACTCGGGCTGCTCGAGCTCGCGGCAGGGGAGCAGAAGGCATGGCGCTTCGTCACCGGCCCCAAGCCAAGCCTGCCGACCCCGATCATGGGCTACGCCTGCCTTGACTACCTCGCCACCTACGCACCCGGAGAGAACACCATCAGCATCGCCCGCCTGACCACCGACCCCGGCAGCCCCGGACGCGCGTTCCGGCTCACCGAGTCAGCCATCTTCACCGGCCTCTCCGAGCTCGCGGCCAGCCATCCCGACCTCGATCTCATCGAACCTGGAGGTCTACGGCAGCTCGTCATCCGCGCCGACGCCGCCGCCATGAGCACCAAGATGCTCGCCGACCTGTACACCCCTGTGCCGGCATGACTCCACCAGCGAAGTCCAAGACGGCGGCCTCCTCCGCTGCAGCAACGAACGAGGTCACAACAAGGCGAACTCTCGGGCAGCAGCTCGCGGTCCGTTCTGGCTACCTACGCGCGATCAACCTCGAGCAGCACGCCGACCACGTCGGGCACTACATCCCGACCGGACGCGCCCTGGACGTGATCGTACGGCTCACACGAGCCATCAACGGTGAGACGCCCGGGCACGCCTGGTCCCTGACCGGACCCTACGGCGCTGGCAAGTCGTCCTTCGCCGTCTTCCTGCGCGCTCTCCTTGGTCCCGCCGGCCCGGTCCGGGAAACGGCCGACGATCTGCTGCGCGCCGCCAGCCCCCACACCGCCACCGAACTCGCCACCGCGCGCACACACGCCGGCGCCGATCGTCGCGGCTTTGTCCTGGCCGCCACAACCTGTCAGCCGGAGTCCGCCATCGAGAGCCTGCTGCGCAGCCTCGACCTAGGCACCCGCGCCTACTGGCCCAGCCGGCGACCTCTTGAGGTCTCCCAGGCCCTCGCACGCGCCAACGCCAGCCGCAGCTCCCGCGACGTTGCCGACGCTGTCGCCGCAATCGGTGAACGAGCCCCTGTGCTGCTCCTCCTCGACGAGTTCGGCAAGACCCTGGAGCACTTCACCACTCAGGCCGCGATCAGCACCGAAGCCGACCTCTTCATCCTGCAGGAGATCGCCGAACTCGCTACCGAGCAGCAACCGATCCTGCTCATCACCCTGCAGCACCTCGCCTTCGACGACTACGTGCGTACTGCCTCGGTCACCCAGCGACGGGAGTGGGGGAAGATCGCCGGCCGATTCGAGGATGTTCCGTTCCCAACCTGGTCGAGGGGCGTCGCACCTGGGCCGCGGCCGCCCAGCAGCAGCTGACAACACTCGGGTTCGACGCCCGCCTTCCCGGGGGAGCCGACACCCTTGAACGCGCCTACCCACTGCACCCGGTCGCACTCCTCGCGCTCCCCGACCTCTGCGCCCGCCTCGGGCAGCACGGCCGCACCCTGTTCACCTTCCTCGCCAGCGCCGAGGACTCCACACTGCGGACCTTCCTCGACCAGACCCTGTGGTCGAGCAGCACCCCTCAACACTCGACATCCAGCGCCACGCCCACGTCATCTGCCCTACCCGAGCTGCGGCTCAGCGACGTCTTCGACTTCTTCACCGGCCCCGGGAGGGCTCTGACTGCCGCGGCCGGGCAAAGGTGGGTCGAGATCGACACCCGCATCCGCGAAGCCCACGGACTCGACGACCTGGATCTCAAGTGCCTCAAGGTCGTCGGGCTGCTCAACCTGCTCGCCGACTCCGCCGGCACCCGCGCCAGCGCCGACCTCGTCGGTTTCGCCCTCTCTGCGGCAGACAGGCCCGCGGACCCAGAGTGGCGCCGCCGCCTCGAGGACCTCGAAACACGAGGGTGGCTCACCTACCGAGGCTTCGCCGACGAGTACCGCCTCTGGCAAGGCACGGATGTCGACCTTCGCACCCGCGTGGCCGACGCCCGTGAGCAGCTGCGCACCACCAGCGCCGCCAGCCTGCTCAACACGCTGCACGCCAGCACTCCAGTGATCGCCGGCAGGCACACCCAGCGGGTCGGGATGCTGCGGTACTTCGCGCCTAGCTACGCCGATCCCACCCAACGCACTCTTGCGAGCCTGGACGTTGACGACCCAGCCGACGGGCAGCTCATCTTCTACGTGGGTAAACCCGAACAGGCCGCAGCGCTCTCGGTCCACAGCTTCGCGGCGGGAACGGCGACTGACAAACGGCCGGTGGTGATGGCGGTCAGCACCTCCGCGGACCGGGTCGTCGACGCCGCCATCGAGGCCGCCGCCGCCCTCGCGGTTCTCGACCAGCAGGACGTTGCCGCCGATCGAGTGGCCCGCCGCGAGCTTCAAGACCGCGCCGCGGACGCTCGGCGCCGGCTCGCCGTCGCGCTCGAGGAGGCCTACCGACCCGGAGCGCTCGGCGTCACCTACCTGCGGCACAACGGTGACGGGTGGGAACCCGTGGACGCAGCAGCCGGGCTGTCCCGGATGCTCTCGAACGTCTGCGATGACGCGTACGAGGCCTCGCCCGAGATCCGCAACGAAATGCTCGGACGACGGGAGCTGACCAGCCAGGGCGCCAAGGCGCGCCGGATGCTCCTGGAAGCCATGGTGACGCACAGTGACCTCGAACGACTCGGGCTCAGTGGCTACGGACCCGAGCGCGCCATGTACGAGGCCGTCCTGCACGACACCAACATGCACGCTCAGGCCTCCGACGGCACCTGGGACTTCGCGGCCCCAGCCTCCGGAAGCAAACTGAACTCCGCCTGGGGCGCCATGACCGTGAGCACCGGCCACGGCCGCCCAGTCTCGGTTGCCGACCTCTACACCACCCTCAAGGCGCCCCCGATTGGGCTCAAGGATGGGCCCATTCCCGTTCTGCTCACCGCGTGGCTGCTGCACCGTGCCGACGACATCGCCGTCTACGAGGACGGTACCTACCAGCCGCAGATCACCGCCGACCTGCTCGAACGACTCGTAAAGGCACCGCAACGGTTCGCAGTCAAGGAGTTCGACCTCGCCGGACCACGGGCAAAAGTCCTGACCGCGGTCCTCGAGGCAGCCGACCTGACGCCCTCAACCCGCATCAGCGGCCGCAACGCGACCGTGCTGCGCGCCGCAGCACCCCTGCTTTCAGCTGCCCGCGCCCTTCCTGCGTTCACCAAATCGACCAAGAAGGCGCTGTCCGAGGACGCCGAACGCGTCCGCGACGCGCTGCTGCGCGCACGTGAACCCGACCTGCTGCTCTTCGAGACCCTGCCCCAGGCGTGCGGGCTGGCCCCTATCCCCGCCGGCCGGTCCAAGACCAAGAGCGACCGGGATCAGGCCGACGAGCTCGCCGACACCTACGCCAACAGACTCTCGGCCGCACTCAGCGAACTCGCTGGCGCGTTCGAGGCGACCCTGGCTGACTGCGCCACCGCGCTCAGCGATGAGCTCTCGCTGCGTAACGCCCTTCCCGATCTCCGCGAAGACCTCCGCGCCCGCGCACGCGCCTTAGCCGGCGAGGTCCTCGAGCCGCGACTACGCTCATTCCTACTCACCGCCGCAGGAACCGACCTCGACGACTCGGGATGGCTGGAGGCGATCACGCTGACGGTCTCGAGCCGCCCCCCGGCCGCCTGGACCGATGACGACCATGCCCGGTTCGAGGTCAACCTGCACCAGCTCGCCACCACCTTCCAGCGGGTCGAGGCCCTGCACTTCCAGGCCGCAGCCCACGCCACCGAGGGGTTCACAGCACGCAGGATTGCCATCACCAACCCCGACGGGCACGAGACGAGCGAGGTCCTGTGGCTCGATCACGCCCTCGGCCACCTCGTCGAGGAACTTGCTGATGACGTCCTCGCCCGGGCTCGCGACCGCCTTGGCGCCAACGGGCCCCGCGCCCTGCTCGCCGCCCTCGCGGATCGGACACTCGTCCGCACTGAGGAGCACCAGCCCCATCTGGCCACTGCGCCTGAAGCCAATCGCACAGCGTCTGTCGGTACATCAGGGCAGGATCGCTCCACCCGAGCACGACCTGGAGTAACGGTCGCCGTCGCCCAGTCCGCACTGACTAAGAAGGAGAGTGGCAATGGCATCGCCTGAGTCCACCACTATCGACACCACTAGCGAAACGCAGGTAGACGCGACCGCCGTCGCCGACCCGGCCGTCCGTCACGTCCTCGGCATCAGCGGCGGTAAGGACAGCGCTGCCCTCGCGATCTACATGCGCGACCGGGTGCCCCAGATGGAGTACTTCTTCTGTGACACGGGTGCGGAACTCCCCGAGACCTACGAGTACCTCCAGGCACTCGAGGCCGTCCTCGGTAAGCAGATTGCGCGTCTCAACACCGGTCGCGACTTCGATCATTGGCTGCAGGTCTTCCAGGGCGCGCTGCCGAGCCCCCAGATGCGCTGGTGCACCAAGAACCTCAAGATCAAGCCGCTCGAGGCCTGGCTCGGCGACGACGTCGCGGTCTCCTACGTTGGTATCCGCGCAGACGAACGACGCGACGGCTACGTCAGCACAAAGAGCACCATCACCGCGGTGTTCCCCTTCAAGGAGGACGGCATCACTAAGGCCGACGTGCTCCAGATTCTCGACGACGCCGGCGTCGGATTGCCCTCCTACTACGAGTGGCGGACCCGATCGGGCTGCTACTTCTGCTTCTTCCAGCGCAAAGCAGAGTGGGGCGGCCTCGCTGAGCGCCACCCCGACCTGTTTGACCGCGCCGTGGCTTACGAAGAGAAGGAAGGCTACGAAGCCACCGCCATGCAGGACCGGCAGTACACCTGGAGCCAGGGCGAGACCCTGAACGAACTGCTGGCCCGGCGGGAGGAAATCATGGCTAAGCACGCCACCGCCATGCAACGAGCAGCCGCCCGACGCACCAACCTGCCCCTCGTCGATGTGCTGGGCGGCGTCCTCGACGACGAAGACGATTCCGCACCGTGCGTTCCCTGTCACATCTAGCATCACCGTCGTGACTTCCCGCGTCCCGCGTCTGCTGCTCCAAACTAGTTCAGAGAGTGGATTGGCGGAACCGTCACCTACTCCTACGTCGCGATCCGCGCCGACGAACACGCCGCCGGCTACATCAGCACCAAACCCCACATCCACCCCGTCTTCCCCTTCAAGGACGACGGGATCGTCAAGGACGACGTCATGCGGATCCTGGAGGGGGCCGGCATTGGTATGCCCAAAGTACTACGCCTGGCGCACCCGCCTCCGGCTGCTATTTCTGCTTCTTCCAGCGCAAGGTCGATTGGGTCGGCCTCTCCGAACACCACCCCGCGGCGTTCTCGACGCCGAGGATGACGACGCACCATGCGTGACCTGTCACCTATGACATGCGACCATACCCAACCCCGTCTAGTCTTCGGGAACCGACCTATCGATGAAAGGCTGACAAACCAATGACGTTCCGGTGTGGGCGCCCCCGACTCTCGGGCCGTCCCACCTGGGTTTTCCCCATCAACCCTCTCACTTGGCCCGTGTCTGTGCCTCGACCTGATGGCGAGACCTCCGCGTGAGCGCACCGATAGCGCGGAGCCTTACCGAGACGTTGAGCAGTGTGTTGCCCGTCTATGACGTCCCCGCCGACGACCTCGTCGGTGACGTTCTCGTCCCCGGCATGACAGCCGCCCGGGAAGTCAGAGTAGGTAGCGGGTTCTTCAGCTCCGAAGCACTCGCCCAGATCGCTCCGGGACTCGCCGCCTACATTGCCAACAGTGACCAGCCCCTACGCCTCCTCATCAGCCCAGAGATCAGCCAGGCCGACCTCCAGGCGATCGAGCGCGGCACGCTGGACGCGCAACAGGTCGTCGAGCAGAACACGACACGACTGTTCGAGGGCGCCGCGTTCTCGGCCTCCGCGGTCGTCGCACACACACTGGAATGCCTCTCGTACCTCATCGCCACCGGTCGACTCGAGCTGCGCGTGATCTTGATGAAGCAAGGCATCTTCCACAAGAAGATGTGGCTCCTGCACGGCGATGACTGGTGCGCCGTTCACGGCTCAAGCAACGTCACCCGGTCGGGTCTGCTCGTCAACGGTGAGCAGATGACCGTCGACCGGCCCTGGATGGACGGCTCCTCGGCTCAGCGCAGAGTCGAGCTGCTCCTCGAGCAATGGAACAAGCACTGGGAAAACCGCTACCCCAACGCCCTGACCCTGCAACTACCAGACGCGCTCAAGTTCGTCGGACAGCATCACGACGCGCCCCCGACGGTCGACGACTTCTGGCAGGCCTGGCAGGCAGACTTCATCCGTGGGCTGGCCCCCGAGCTCCCACCGGGCTACCGCGGCCCGGGACCGCTACACCTGCTGCGCATCCCGGCGGAGATGGACTGGCAGACGGGCCGGTACGCCCACCAAGGCCGAGCCGTCAGCTGCTTCCTCGAAGCAGGCGCGATCGGCACGATCGAGATGGCCACCGGCGGCGGCAAGACGAAGACCTCGCTGATCGCCGCCACACTCCTCCAGAACCAACACCGTGGCGCGATGCTCGTGGTGATCCTCGTCCCGTCCAAGCCACTAATGCTGCAGTGGGCCGAGGACGTACGCGAGTTCGGCGTCGAACCCGTGCTGCCCTCCCTGACCACAACGGCCGCTCGCGCGACACGCTACGAAGAGATCCGCGGCGCGCTCTCCGGCGGTGACCCCCGCACCGAAGTCGTCATCGTCACCACCAAGCTCTTCGCCTCGGACCGCGGGCTTCGCACCCTCATCGACGACCTCCCCTCGACAGTCGTCACGCTGCTGGTCGGGGACGAGATGCACAACCTGGGGGTACCCACCTTCCTCAACGACCTGCCCGAGCGGTTTGACTACCGGCTCGGGCTGTCTGCCACCCCTATGCGCCAATACGATCCCGATGGCACCGCAGCCCTTTTCGACTTCTTCGGATCCTCCATTTTTAGCTTCGACCTCGAGAAGGCCATCAAAGCGGGATGCCTCACCCCCTACCGCTACCATCTCCACCCCGTCGACCTCACCGACGAAGAGATGGACAAATATGCCGAGTTGACTGAGAAGTTGCGATCCGCAGGCTTCGTCTACGCGAACGACGACGCGCCAGCCGTCAGCAACTCCCGCATCGAGAGTCTTCTGCGGGAACGGCGTGCCGTCCTCGAACAGGCCGGAGGCAAGATCGACCGACTGCGCGATCTCCTAAGGGCAACTGGTCCGCGTCAGGTCCGCCAGACCCTGATCTACACCTCGGCTAAGGCCACCGTTTTGGCGGCAGAACGCCAGATCGAGACGGTCAATCGCCTCCTAACCGAGCTCGGTGTCCTCTCCCACCAGTACACCAATGCTGAGACCAGCAAAGCCGACGCGCAGAGCCTGCTGGCCAAGTTCGGTGCGGGTGACTACCAGGTCCTCACCGCTATGAAGGTCCTCGACGAAGGTGTCGACATCCCCCAAACCGACACCGCTTACATCCTTGCCTCCAGCACTGTCCGCCGGGAATGGATCCAACGACGAGGCCGAGTCCTCCGCAGCTTCCCCGGCAAGGAGATTGCCACCCTTCACGACTTCCTCGTCGTGCCACCCGATGTCGCCAGCAGCAGCGGTCGAGCAGTACTGCGTGGCGAGCTCGCCCGCGCCGAGGAGTTCGCCTCGCTCGCCGAAAACGAGTGGGACAACAACGGACCACGCTCGGTGATGGCACTCTACGACGACGCACTCAACACAGGAGGCACCTAATGGCGCTGAACATCAAGATGATCGACGTCGCGCGGGAGCGAGTCCTCGACGTTCCCGAGCGGACACCGTCCTATCGCGTCGACCTCGTGCGCGTGCTGGTGCAGGCCATCAAAGCTCAAGAGCAGGAAGTCTCGGAAGCGGGGCGCCGCGCCAAAGTCACCAAACTCGTTGAGGCGCTTGCCGATCAGGTTCACGCCACGAAGGCGACGAGCTGACGTGCGACTCGTCCGCGCACACATCGAGAACTTCAAGCTGCTCGAGGACATCGTCCTCGACTTCTCTGCCAACCCCGAGCGACCCCTGACCGTGTTCCGAGCGGAGAACGGCTCCGGCAAGACATCTGTCTTGTACGCACTGATGTGGGGAATATTCGGGATGAGCGGCCTTCCCAAGGCGGCTCAGACTCTGCGCCTCACCTCATCTGCCTGCCCAGTCGGGCAGCCCGTTGAGGTATCGGTCATGATCGAATTTGACCACCTCGACGATGGTGGCAGCACGACTCGCTACCGACTAATCCGGTCGATCACCGAGACCCCCACCGTGAACGAGAGACCCGACCGCCCGACCGAGGCACGGCTGCGCCTCTACAGAACCACTGGCGCTGGGGAGGAGGAAGTGAGCTCCCCGGAGTCACTGCGAGAAAAACTTCTGCCATCGCACCTACGCGAGGTCTTCTTCACGGATGGAGATTCGGTCCAAACCTTTATCACCCGTGAGTCGAGTCAACAAACACAGGAGAAGGTTCAACGCTCCATCCGTAGCCTGCTAGGCCTGGACACGATGCGTAAGACGAAGGCCGACCTCGACACGGTCGTCCGGAAGATGAACAGCGACGCCAGTAAAAGCGGGCGGTCAAGATACCACCACGCTCCAGAAGGCCTGCGACGACACCGATGCTGACCTAGCGACCAATAAAGCCGAGCACGACACCCTCTCGGAGCGTCTCAACAACGTGAATGAGGACAAGACGAGAAAGGAGCGCGCGCTCACTGCATTACGCGGCCACGGAGACCTCGACGAGATCAACCGTCGCCTCGATCAGCTAAGGACCACCGGAGCAGGACTGGAAGCAACGAGAGCCAGCACCCTAACGCGGCTGCGCAAGCTGCTCAGCGCTGACGTCTGCTCTTGGGCTTTCCTCCATAAATCGCTCACCCAAGCGATCAGTACCCTAGACGACCTTGCGGACCGCAACATCATCCCCGGCACCGCGGTTGAAGTCCTCACCGACCGGCTCGACCTTGGGGTATGCATCTGCGGGCATGACATCAGCAGTGATTCTGACCATCGACGGCACGTTGAACAGCTTCGAGACGAGCAACGGCAGGTCTCGGAGCAGAGTGCCCAGCTCACAGCCCTGTTCCACCGGGCCAGAGCGGACCAAGCCGAGACCGAGGCACGCCGAGAGCGCGCCGATGGCTTCAGTGACCGCCGGCAGGCCCTGCTATCAGAGTTCACCTCGAACCGGGACCTCCTGGCCCAGACCACCCGCGACATCGTCCTGGAAGAGGAACGACGAGCCGCTATCGACGAGCCCCGTGTGCAGGAACTTACCGCTGCGCTCCAAGCCCTGGACAAGAAGACCGCCGAGCTCAGTGAGCAATTCGGCGCGGTGAAAAGCCGCATCCTCGTCCTCGAGGAACGACGCGAAGAGCAAGGACGGCAGCTTGGGGCCGCGGAGAAGGCCACCAAGATCAGCAGCAACCTCCTCCTGCGCCGAGACGTGGCCCGGGACCTTCTCAGCCTTGCTGCCAACACGTTGGACACGCTTGAGCATGACTACGTCCTCCGAGTCTCCGACCGGATGAACGACCTCTTCATGCAGATCGTCGGCTCCGACCCCAACTTCGAGGCTGGCGTCTTCACCGGCGTGCACATCGACGACCGCTGCAACATCGTGGTCGACACCCACGGCGGGCGGAGTCTTGACACGGACTTCGAATTGAATGGTGCCTCACAGCGAGCCCTGACGCTCGCGTTCATCTGGGCCCTGATGGAGGTGTCCGGCACCACGGCTCCGCGCACGATCGACACCCCGCTAGGGATGGTCTCGACCGGAGTGAAATATCGAATGGTCGACGCCATCACCAGCCCAGCCATGGCCTCCAGCCCCGATTTCCAGGTCGTTCTCCTCTTGACCCGAAGCGAGATCCGCGACGTCGAAGACCTCCTCGACGAACGAGCTGGGCTGGTCCGGACCCTCTCGTGCTCCAAGGACTACCCCAAAGACCTCACGCACCCTTGGGGGGCCGACCACCCCCTTGTCCGTGTCTGCACCTGCACGCATCGCCAGTCATGTCTCATCTGCGCCCGCGTGTACGACGAACAGTACGGGATCGACTTCCGCAACGAGGAGGCCAGCGTCTGATGGCAGTTGTAAACCCCTATGCCAGTCAAGACTTGCTTATAGCGGCAGCGAACTCCGAGCGGATGTCCTCGATCGTGTCCCGTGACGAGAAGAACCCCAGGCCCTTCGCACGTCAGGTCGACGCCTGGTGGCTAGCGATGCTCGTCGGACTCGAGTATGGCCGGACCCCGTTGAGCGGCGAAACCACGAAGTTCAACGACGGGGGAGTTCTCGCCTCAGACCCATGGCGAATCACGCACTTGGAACTGCTCGCAGTGGCCGAGGAAGGCGTCGACGTCCTACAACGGCCAGCGCAGGTCGTGCGAATCGCGACGGAGTACGCGAACAGCGGCTTCGACTGGCTCTTCGAGAAGCTGACAGGGGAAGCGGAACCTACCCTCACCTTGACGAACAGCTTGGGGCAGATTCTCAACGAGAAAAACGTAGGACACTGGTGATGCACGCGTGGCCATCGTTAGACTTCGGAGTCAAAGAGACCAGCTAGCTCTTCGAGAGCCTCGGTCAAGGCGCGATCGACCGGCCGCGGCAAGAGTTCAGCAACACGTTCGTCACCCCGTCGACGTAGTGCGCCCACCACCTCCCCTGCAGTGACCTCGATCGCGGCAGCTAGTCCCGCCGCGAGCTCCCCATCGCGCAGTTCGAGCCCAGTAATCAGCTCGAGGGCGGTGCGAGCAGACGTGTTCGCGACAGTCTCGGGTTTTACCCGGACGGCACTGTAGGTGTTATCAGACAGGTCAAAATCGATGCGGAGCTCATCGCCAACCTCGGCTCCGACGCCCGTGGCGAGGGCTCGAGTCGAACCGAGGGATGGGCCGAACGCGGACCGCAGTGTCCACGTCAGCCGCAGGGGCCCCGAGGGCCCCGTGAAAACAGCCTCACTGTCTGGCTGGAGGGCCGCAGCCCGGGCAAGTACCTCCGGACAGTTACGGCCGCTCCCGCGAAGGACATCGAGATCGACAGGAAGGAGGTAGGTCCACGTCGTTGAGCTGGCATGATAAAGGCCGCGGGTTCGAGGGAGTGTCTTGCGGGGTTCGAAGCTGTCCTCTGGGGTTCTCAACCGCACCCAGCCGTCCTCGACAACGAAATTCGCGGCTTCGGCGTAGACGCGGACAGAGCCCGGAGAGACTCCGAACTGCTCGACGAGCGTCGTGACGAGGTCGGTGAGTTTCGCTCTGCCACCCCACTCGTTGATCCGTTGCTCGATCTCCTCGGCGATGCCGGTGTACTCCTCACCGCCCCACTCTCGCAGAGCCCAGTCGTTGCGGTTGACGCGCATAAAACGGTCATCCTCGAAGAAGCGGTTCTTGGTGCCCCTAACCGAGTGACCTTCACCCACGCCCTCGACGAGCTCTTCGGCTGTGGCTGGTCTACCCCAGATCTGGAGGAGCGTGACGCATTTGTCGACCACCGATCGGGACCAGTTCAGCACCCGGTCGCCCAGCATCTTTAACTGCGGCTCCGCTTCGACCCATTCCTCCAGATATAGAGGGTCGATGGCCTGTGCGGCAAGCCATTCGGACGCCTCCTCCGTACTCAGGAAGCGGGTGGACCCCATCTTTGTCAGCAAGTCGGTCACCGCAGGAACCGAAGCGCCTGAGCGGACCCACCAGCCGTCGCGAAGTCGGTAACGCCCAGCTCCAAGCAAAAGAATGGGGACGAGTTGCTCGTGGTGGCTGGAATCTCGGGTTGCTGCCTTCAATACCTGCGCAACTAGCGGGGACGACGCGGGTGCCGCCGCACCTAGGGACGCGGCAAGTGTGAACGCTCGCCAACGCAGTGGCAGGTACGCATCTTCAGAGAGGACCTGCCAGAACTGATCGGTGGCCTTTCCCTGGTTTAGACGAACGGCTTCGCGCGTCACGCCAAGCTCATCGCCGATTTTATCAAGAGTGTCGGGATTTGCGCTGAGTACTCGCCGTTCTAGAGCAACCCGGCGGTTCCCTGATAGACGGCTCAACATGTCCTCGGCGAGGAGTCCGAGATCCGCCCCGGCGTGCTGGGGCTGGGCCAGTAGCTTAGGGTCAATCTGGCCCAGCTTCCAGAGGGTTTGGGAAACGTCAAGGGGAAGTTGATCTGTCGTCACCCCGATGAGCTCGCTGATGGAGACGGCGCGGCCCTCTCGAACCGACCAGGTCGCGAGTAGCTGTACCGCGTCGAGGACTTGGCGCAGAACGGGGTCCATTGGTTCGGCGGCGGACGGAACCGAAATATCGGCCGAGGTGGGCGAGAGCGCACGGGCAGCTTCGAGGATCACGACCGACAGGATGTCTAGGACCGTCGTTCTTCCGGCCTGGCGGAGGTCAAACAGGTCACGAATCGGCGTCTGAGCCAGCGCGGACCACGTCGTAAGGCCCGCTTCGGTCAGTACTCGGCTGGTGCGCCGCTGGAACAACGCCAGAGGAATATCAGCTTGGCTGAGGCCCAGTGCCCCCGACGGTTCGAGCGCCGGGAGAAGGTCAGACAAGCGGCGGTCTATCTCGGACAGCAGTGCGATGGCGGCAGCCTCAGCGAAAGCGCGAAGCCGGCCCGCGGCGGCGACGTCCGCAACGGTAGCGTCGGCGAAAAGGTCTCCCGCAAGCGGAAACCGCAGCAGCGGGCAGACGTCCCTCAGGGTCCATCCGACCTCATCCGGCAGGCCCAAGTCCACGTCGTACAAGCTGGTGACCTCATCATTCGAGCTCTCGTAGTCGGGGTAATCGGGCCGGTAGGTGGGCGGCCACTTGGTGGCAGGGCTCGTAATCGGGCTCTTCACAGTTGAGGGTGTAGCGGGTGGCGGCGCGTCGGTGGCGGGGTAGGTGTCGAGGTCTCCCGATGATGGGAGTTCTGACACTGCCCATCTGGAAGACCTCGACATGTCTCACGCTACCTTCGCTTATCCTGACCTGATCACGTTCTGCCGTCTCGAGGAGCTGGGGCTGGTGGTGACCGGGCAGCGCCTGGAGCCGGATCGTGCGGTGCTGGCGTGTCGGGTCGTCGAGCCGGACCGGTGGTGCCGCCGGTGCGGGTGTGAGGGTGCGCCTCGGGACACCGTGGTGCGGCGGTTGGCGCACGAGCCGCTGGGCTGGCGCCCGACGACGTTGGAGGTCTGCTGGAGGTCACCGTCCGCCGCTACCGGTGCACCGGCTGCGGGCGTGTGTGGCGCCAGGACACCAGCCAGGCCGTGCAGCCGCGGGCGAAGCTGTCGCGTCGCGGCCTGCGGTGGGCCTTGGAAGGGATCGTGTGTCAGCACCTGACCGTGTCCCGGGTCGCCGAAGGCCTCGGAGTTGCCTGGAACACCGCCAACGACGCCGTCCTGGCCGAGGGGAAACGGGTCCTGATCGACGACTTCGCGCGGTTCGAGGCCGTGACCGTGATTGGGGGTGGATGAGTACGTGTGGCGGCACACCCGTCGCGGCGACACGCACGTCACCGTCATCACCGCCCACCGCGAACCCGACCGCAAGCACGGGCGCGCCCTGATGACGAAGCTGATCAGAGTCCGTCAGCAGCGCGGTCCCGGCAGCGTTGACCGAGCTGCGCAGGCTCGGTCGGACCCTGACACACCGCGCCGGCGCCGTCTTGGCCTACTTCGACCGTCCCGGCACCTCCAACGGCCCCGCAGAGGCGATCAATGGACGCCTCGAACACCTGCGCGGATCCGCCCTCGGGTTCCGCAACCTCGCCACCTACATCGCCAGATCACTCCTCGAGAGCGGCGGCTTCAGACCCCAACTACACCTCAACTGTGAAGAGCCGGCAAAGGGTATGACGTTCTCCGACACCCATTACACCATTAACGTCAGGGCTAAGGTAGAGCCCAAGCCTGAAAAGCCTAACGTCGGACCTTCGGATTCGGTCGCCGGTGCTAAGCACACCTGGGGATCGCTCGTGACGCACTCCCGCTCGACAATCTGGCAGGGCAACGACCAGCGATGGGATCCGTGACAGCCAACTCGCGCCAGTGCTGTAACGTCTGCTGGGTGTCCCTCTCTGGTCACTTGTGCGAGACGCCTGTCACCCTGACCTCTGTCTATGCCTCGGCAAGATGTGTGGGGAGATGGTGAAACTGGAGCTTATCAGGAATGGCTCTGTCGCCTGAACAAAAGGCTGCTAACTATTTCGCTAGGCATGCCAACTCATACTCATTCAAGCCGGGTGAGATGGGTTATTACATCGGAGGAATGTCACCAGAGATACAGCATGCAATGGTTGAGGCTGCTATGACAGTTCTGAATGGTGTAAACATTGACCGGCTGATGGGTTTGGATACCGGGCATAATGGCCAAGATGTCGCAATCGCACAGAGACTATTTGGAGATGGCAATGCATGAAGCAACACAAGAATAGACGCTAGATGGTTGGCCTCTGGCGTTACCCCTGAGAATGCCTTCTGGGGTAAGCGGGTTCTTTATACCGCGCCGAATGGTAATGATATTGAGGGTTCATTCCCCGAAAGAGATGGAGTGGAGGTCGAGACCGCCGCCGGCGTCGGGCTCGAGGATGCAGACGCTCCTGCCGTCGACATCGTGGGCGCCGAGCTGTTCGTGGACGAACGCTCCATCTGGATCCGGTACCAAAGGTAGTTGCGGTAGGCCCAAGCGACCGAGAAGCAGATGACGGCATACGCCGTCTCATCATCGGAGAGGGTGAAGGCGACGTCGACGCCCCTCCTCGTGTAGCGCCTCCAGGACTGCGTCTGCTGCGTCGCGGCACTCCCCGACGGAGCCGCCGAGGTGGGCAAGCAGCTCACCCGGCTCAAGTGGTTCCTGTGGCACGGCAACGTGTTCCGGGCCTTGCAGATCATCGCCGACCTGATCATCTTCGACCTCGACGTCGCCGAGCCCAGCGATTCCCAGCTCAAGCTGGGCAAGGCGGTGCTCGAGTTCGACAGCTACATCCGCGCCAACACCGACCGGATCCCCAACTACGGCGAACGTCGCCGGGCGGGGGAGACCATCTCCACCTCGTTCGTCGAGTCCACCGTCAACCAGGTGGTGTCCAAACGCATGGTCAAGAAGCAGCAGATGCGCTGGTCACGAGAGGACGCCCATCTGTTCCTGCAGGTCCGCACCCGGGTCCTCAACGACGACCTGGCCGCCGATTTCGCGCGCTGGAACCCCGGCTTCACCCATCACAGCGATCCGGCCGAGCTCGCAGCGTAGGGCAGCACCACGGGCGCTCGAACAGTTGGTCTCCCACGGTTTTGGTCGGTCTCCCGACACGCTGAGACCGAGACGCCGGCGACAGCGCGGGGGTCATCACGAACATGTCGGCTGGGCCGACGTCGACAGCCTGGCCACCTTCGTCTACGGAGAGCCGCACCGTCAGGTCCTCAGGCGCCGCCGCGAGTGGTTCGAGCCGATGCGCGAGGCCTGAACGGCGTGCTGGTGGGTGCCCGTGGGTCACCGGCCGACGACCGCTGACGCCGAGGACCGTATCCGGCACCTGCGCGAGCACGGGCCCACGCCCTACGCGTTCACGCTCCGCGACCGCTTCCCCGCCCCGCTCGAGTCAGCCGGGACTGACCTGGGCGCCGACCTCGGCAGTGCGCAAGGGTGAGAGCCAGCCGACGACGACGGCCACCACCGCGAAACACACCATCGTCAGCATCGCGGCGCGGATCCCGACGACCTGGGCGAGCGCTCCGGATATCGTCGCCCCGACCGTCCAACCGAGACCCCACGAGAGCATCCGCGCCGCGGTGTTGACCCGGCTGAGCAGGTGCTCCGGCGTGACCTCCTGGCGGTAGTTCAGCGCGTTGATGATGACGAGCTGGTAGGCCAGCCCCCAGAGGATCATCATGGCGGCCGCCACGGCCCAGTTCGTCGACGCGGCCACGGCGATCCCCGCCGCGGCCGAGGCGGGCATGGCCAGCAAGGTCAGCCGTGCCGACCCGAACCGGCGCAGCAGTCTCGGCGTGAGGGCGGACGCGGCGATGCCCCCGATCCCCCACACGCTGTAGAGGACCCCGAACCGCCAGCCCGACGTGCCGATGTGGAGGACCTGGTCGCACCACGGGACGATCAAGGCCATGAAGCCGGCGCCGGCGACCGACTGCAGCGAGCCGACGATGGTGTTCGACCGCACCCCGGCGTGGCCGCGGAGGAACCGGACGCCCTCGAGGACGTCGGCCCACAGCCCGCGCGGTCGCAGCTTGTCGGTCCGCTCCCGACCGACCGACAACGACCTGGTGATCGACCGCACGAGCAGGGCCGAGACGGCATAGCTGAGGGCGTCGACCGCGAGCAGGTCGGCCGGGTGGATCACGGCGATGGCCGCACCGGCCGCGGCCGGCAGGAGGAGGTCGAGCACGCCACCGAAGCCCCAGATGGCGGCGTTCGCCTCACCGACCTTCTCGCGTCCGACGAGCACCGGCAACGCCCCAAAGTTCGCCCCGTCGAAGAAGGTAAAGAGCATCTGGGCCGAGAACGCCGCCGCGAGCACGTGCGGCACGGTCAGGGCTCCGAGCCACCAGGCGACCGGCACCGACCCGACGACGAGGACGTTGAGCAGGTCCGCGAGGACCATGACCCGTTTGCGGTCGAGACGGTCCGCCAGGGCTCCGGCGAGCAGCCCGACGAGGAGATAGGGCAACGCCTCGAGCGTCGTCGTCAGCGCGGTCAGGGCCGGGGACTCGGTGAGGCGGTAGACGAGCACCGGCATGGCCACGGCGGTGACGATCGACCCGGACAACGACGCGATCCGGGCCAGCCAGTAGCGCCGGAAGTCCCCGTCGTCACTGAGTCGTCCCGTGATGGCCGTCGTCGTCATGGAGCAAAGCCTCGCAGTTCAGGTGCGGTTCAGGTCAACCAGGAGGTCAAGCAGGTCAGGTGCTCGCGGCGTCGGCCGGGTCGGCTCGCCGTCTCGCTCCCATGACGAGGACGCTGGCACAGACGACGAGCGCCATGCCGACGAGCTGCCAGGGAGCGAGTCGCTGGTGCAGGACGACGAGCCCGGCCAGTGCGGCGACCGCCGGCTCGAGGCTGAGGACGATGTATGCCGCCCAGCAGGCGCCCGCCGCGGCAGCCAGTCCCAGCCCGATGAGGTCGAGGTCGGCGAACGGCGTGCTGAGCGCCTGCGAGATCAGCAGGACGCCGACCCCGGCGCCCAGCACCGCCGCGATGTCTGCAACCCGACGTGACAGCGCTGCGGTGAGCGTGAGTGGACCGAGGAACTCGATCGTCACCGCGACCCCGATCGGGAGCCGGCCGAGCGAGGCGTAGAAGGCCCAGTTCATGCAGCCGAGCGTCACCCCGAAGAGCACCACCGTCGCCCAGGCCCGACGGTCGTGCCCACGCAGGGTCGGTCGGGCCACGAGCAGGAGGATCACCGTGCCGATGCCCAGCCGGAGCATCACCGGGCGCACGAACAGTTGATCTCCCACGGTTTTGGTCGGTCTCCCTGTACCCGCTGACCCCACCGTTCAACTACCGCTTCCCGGTGCACACGCTGGCCTGCGGGCACAGCTACCAGGCGGTGGCCTACGACCCGGCCGACGGCTACAGCTACAGCAACACGCTGACCGAAGCGTCCTGCCCGCCGCCGCCCCGCTGAGGCTCGCCGGCCGTCTGACCAGCTCGGGTACCTCGGGTCGGCGCGTCCTGCCCGGTCACGGCCATGGTGGGGTCAGCGGCCGGGCAGGGTGACGGTGCGGGTGCCGGCGGCACCGGCGGGGGTGACGCCGTCCAGGACGCCACCAACCGGCGGCGTTTCGCTAAACACGGTGCCGCTTCGAGGATGACCATTCTTCGGAAGGGCTCACCGGGGACCGCGCCCCGGGCCACCAGACTTGGGCTCAGGCGGCGTCGCGGTGGGGGCCCAGGTCGCGGGCAGACTGTATGACTGGGTGCCGGTCTCGATGAGAGGTCGCACTGGGTCAGGCGCGCCGACATGGATTCAACCTGCCCTTCTACGCCATCCTAGTGCTGCCCATCCTCTTCGCCGCCGGGATGTGCCTGATGGACACCATCGACAGGGTCCTGATGAACGGCGCCTACGGGTGGGCGTTCCTCAAACCGGTTCGGAAGGTCTACTACAACCTGACGATCGCCGCGATCTCCGTCGCGGTCGCCCTGATCATCGGCACCATCGAGCTGATCGGCGTGCTGACCCGCCAGGCCAGCATCGACAGCGGACCGCTGGCGGACATCGCCAACATCCCCCTCGACTACGCCGGGTACGCCATCGTCGCCCTCTTCTTCGTCGCCTGGATCGGCGCCCTCGCGATCTGGCGCTACGGACGCATCGAGGAGAAATGGTCCGCGAACCTGCGCCCCGACACCCTCCCGGACACCCACTAGCTAGCCGATGGCAGCACCCGCTCGCGCTCAACCGGTCAGCCCAGATTGTCCGAACACCCGCGACGCGCAGGACCCGCTCCGCCACGAGCCAGCGTCGGCAAGTGCCGTGCACCTGGGAACTACGGTTGCACCAGACGGCAACCCAGGACGAACCTGGACTGAGGTTCCCCCTGTAGGACGAAGCTCCCTGCGGCACCCATAGCGATAAAACCGTTACAAGAACCCCTACCGCAGCCACCCCATCTACATCCGTACGGTCAGTGGCGACAACCCAGCGTCCCCCCACCCGCTATCGCCACTGGCCGTTCCATTGCTGCTCAAGGCCCGTAGCGACCGAACGCCGCAGCCTGCGCGTCAGTGAGGACTCGACCGGCATTCAGGCACCCCCCAGCCACAACGAGCACCGACCAGCAGCGCCCGGACCGGTTCCCCGACCAGCGGCGACGCTACCGCGAGATCATCATCGCGCCACTACCGATGGATCCCGTTCCGTTGTTCCCCACGGGCCGACACGCAAGGGCCGCCGCGCAGCTTGGTGTCAGCCGCCGCACCGTCCACCGCTTGGCCCGGGCCGGCTTCCGCGACGTCTACTTTGCCGATGCAGCCTCGGGAGCGCCGACATGGAGGGACCTGGGGCTCGTCAGGGGCACGGCAACGAACACATGTGTGGCCCAGCCATCGAGGGCTGGGCCACACATGTGGCGGCGAGGCTCTGCACAGATTGAATTCGTGTTCGGTCTACGGGTGAATCGACTCCCACACGGCTGCGACCGTGCCGCCGTTGGACATCAGGCTCACCCTGACTGAGCCTGACCTCATGTTGGAGTAGATCGGGATGTTCGCCAGGTCTGAGGCGAGGCTGCACCGGTAGCTGACGCCGGTGGTGGCCCACGTGTACCAGTTCCCGTTGACGTCGTAGAAGTCGGCCTTGAGACTAAAGTTGCAGATCGAGTTCAAGGCCACGTGGGTGTAGAAGTTCCCGCCGACGTAGTTGACGTAGTTGCCTGATCCGTTGACGGCGCCGCAGAAGGTGCCGTTCTTGATGTAGACCCCTTGCCAGGAGATTCCGGTCCCGTAGCCGGTGCATCCATAGGAGGATGCGTTGGCGGCCGTGGCGCCGCTGATCAGTGCGACCCAGGCGAGCGCGAGGGCGGCCAGAGCGGCGACAACGCGGTTGGCCGGTGGCCCGGTGCGGTTCATACCAGCTATCGCTGGTCTGGGCGGTACTTCGGGAAGTGCGACCTTGCTCATCGTCGTCTCCTTGAGGACGTGAAGCCCCACGTCCGATCGTGTGGCTTCGTGCTGTCGATTGTCTGCTCGGTTGTTGGTCCGGTTGGCGGCGATGAAAAATGTGTGAACACGGATCCGCTTGCTCGTTCGTGTGTCGATGAGTCAGGGTCGCGGGATGGACGACAGAGCAGCGGTGCTGCGGGGGGCTGTACTTCGGGCCTGGCGCGAGGACACTGGGATGTCCGTCCGTGAGCTCGCCAGGAGGTTGCCGGCGTCGCCGGGGGCGGTGTCCATGTGGGAGAGCGGGCAGCGCGGCGCGAGAACGAACTTCAGTAGTACCGCCAACGGGGGACGAGACGTCAAGCCGCAGCTCACGGTCGAGCTCTTCGCGGACAGGCTCAGGTTCGCGGAGAGTGAGCGGCGGGCGATGTTGGACATGTGGAGTTCGGTCGGATCCGTTACTGCGGTCGGCCGACGCACGTCTTGGTCTCACAACTTCCAGGAGCCCAGCCAGGCTGCGTGGGCGTGGGTCAGGTCCTCTGAGGGGACGGCTGGTCTGGTGTCAGGAACGGCGCGTTGGGGCGAGCCATTTCAGGCTCAGCTGTCGGTCCAAGGCCGGACCAGGCGGAGTGATCATCCAGGTTCCGGCGACGATCCCGAACCCGCCCTTGCAGATCGTGCTCGCGCACCCTGGTGGGTGGGTGGACTTCGGCGTCGGGAGGGTGCCGGCGGGCGTCGCTAGTCGGCTGGGCGTCACCCTCCTCGACGGCATAGAGCTGCTGTCTCCTGCACCACCCTCTGACCCGCCGCTGCGTCAGTCAGTGCTTCGACGGATGGCTCCCGACTTCGCTCATATGCGTAGCACGCTGAGCGAGTTCGGGGTTCGTTGGGAACTAGTGGCACCCCATCTTTGGGATTTCCCGCACCGACAGGGCACCCCATGCCCTGGATGGGTTCGTGGCCTCTCCTGCCGAGATGGCTAACGTGAGTGAGCTGCGCAATGTGCGCAAGATCCGTGAGGCACGTGGGCAATCAAGGGATTTCGTCGTCCAAGCGGTGAACGCCATGGACCCGGCGAACCCCGTCACCGCCCCGGCGTTACGAGCGCTCGAGGAGACTACGCGCATCCCGGATGTGCTGAACCTGATCAGCCGATTGGACATGGTGTACGGCACTGATGGCCGCCTCGGTGTTGACCGGTGGCGAGAATCGGCTTGCCCAGCGGACATTCACTTCCCCGACTTTTGGGTAGGGCCGGTCTGGATCCAGACGCTAGGGCCGACCATTGGCTGCGTTGGGATGCTCGAGCTGGTCTGGGGTCCTTGGCGGCGGCGGCAGCTGGTGCGAGCGGGAACGGTCCTCACGACACGGAAGGCGACTCGAACCACGCCAGTGCTGAGGGCCAACGCCCCCGCAGGATGGGTTGTAATCACCGGGATGGGCGCCGTCCCGGCAGCCTTGGACATCAACGGAGGGTGGTATCCGCGGAACCTCTCCGCAGCGCTATCTCTGTTGGATGCCAACCTGCGACGAGTCAGTGCAGCCCGAGCTGACCGGACTAGTCATCAAAGGTAATGTTGGCCCGAGAGGGGATTGGTAATCGTGGCGTAGGCCCTGCGGCACGTCTAACCGACTGGTGTGTCCCGACCCTTCCGGAGTTGCGAGAGTGGATTCTCACGCCACTCAGCCCCGAGGCACCCGCGAGGCTGCTCGACACCGCCCGGGGTCGCCGACCGTGGACGTGGGTACCCGCCGGAGTTTCGGCTCTTCACGATCGCCCCTCCTCATCGGCGACCAACGGGCTCGCCTTTCTGGTTGGGGAGGTGTGCGACTGAACTTAACTTAACTCAACCACGTGAACGTCGGACGCGCGCTGCAGCTCGTACGATGCGTGGCTACCTCGTCCCGGTGCCGTCGCCGATCCGACTGCGGAGGGTGTCGCAATGGTGCGCATCCTTCTCATCATCAACTGGCGAGATAACATAATAGGATTATCGGCGTGACGAATTGCCTTGGTAGACAAGCATCTTCGCGTCTCACGAAGCACTTAGGCGGCCCAGCCTAGGTGTGAAGCGTTCACCGAGCCCCCTGTGTAAGGCTTCGCCGCCGCACTTCGTCTAAGAGTTCAATTCGACAGCGACCTACTCGTTCGGGTCGGCAGAGACGTACGCAATCGGCGCGCGGGTCGGCTTGGTCTCTCGCTGCCAGGACTGGCGGCGGCCGACGTCGATAGCCGCGGCCTCGGTTGCGTCTTGGCCATGCAGGACGCGGATCGGTTCGCTAACCGCAATGCACGCTGCGATGACACCGACGAACGGGGCCGCGACAGCGGTCTCGGAGAGCTGCACGAGGCCGCAAGAGCTGGCTCCGCCCGCGGCTGCGTCGCGATAGGCCTGCTGTGCTCTGGCACTGGCGGCCCGTCGGCCGGACTCGGTTTGTTTCCAGGCCTGCAGCGCGCCCGAGTTGCCCGCGGCAGGGAAGGTATGAATGCTGACGCCGGTGAAGTCGATGGGGCCAGACCCGAGCCCGACGTCGACGGCGAACTCCCAGCCAACGCCACTGATGAGTCGACGGGGCTCGACCTTGTCCATGCCGAGCAGGGCCAGCGTGGGCTCCTGCGGTTGTCGTCTGGTCTCCTCGGCCAGGCGACGCTCGATGAGTCGGGTGGCGAACCCGGCTTCCTCGAGAGCGGCCGCCACGACCCGGGTCTTCATCCGACCAACGTCGCCCGGTTGGGTGAAGACGCCCGTCGTACGGTTCGCGACGCTCACCTTGTCGAAGTCGTGCAGGACGACTAGGCACTGACTCCGGTCGAGGTACGGCAGGAGCCGCCAGCACCACGCGAACGCCTGCCCGAGGTGACCGAGTCCGACGATCCAGGCTTGGGACGGCAGGTACTTCACGACCGGGCCAACAAGGTTGGGGCCGGGTAGGTCGGCGCCGGTGGGGTAGGCGGCAATGGCTGGTTGCCACAGGTTGAGGGACCGGTTGCGGTAGGTCGCCTCCAGATCACCCAAGAGGACCTTGAAGCACTCAGTGACCGCCAGCGCGCCTGCCGCGACCGCAGAGAGCGGCATGTTCCCACGTTCTGGGAGCCGCTGACCGTTGACGTCCACATGCGCGAACCAGCCGTCCCACGTCACCTGAAGGGTCCGTACGCCAACAACGGCGACCTCGCCGACAACGAGGACCGGCCGCGACTGATCCATGGTCCTTACGACGGTAGCCCCGGTGTTTCGAACGGAGTCACCCAGAGTGAGGGCGCCCAGGCCAGGCACCAGGCACGCGGTGGTTGCGATCGTGTCAGGTAGCAGGATGTCGACGTTACCGAAGGCCCGGCACGCGGTTTCGACGATCGTCAGCACAGCGGCGTGGTGGGCCGCCGTCACAGCATCGACCCCGACGGCAACTTGGGGTCGGGCCTTGTGAAGGTGGGCTCCAGCATCGCCGAACGATCCGACGATTCCGGCATCGACCAAGGCTTTCGCCGGTCGGGAGAAGCTCTCGGCATCAGTGAGCTCGTTGCTCATTGTGTCCTCCGGCGCCAGATGTTCCGAGCGACGGTCAACACGGCGTCACGGATAGCTGCGATCTGATGGCGACTGCAGAGGTCAAACACCGTGACCGTGCTCTCAATGTCCAGGTCAGCGACACGCACCCACTGGTGGGAACCGAGATAGATGTGCACACCGCACTCGCTGACGCGGGCCGGGCGCCCGTAATCAGGGGCGATGATCGCGACATGGCCCGGGGTCGAGATCATCGGGTTGGTCGCGTCGATCGTGGATTGTCTGACCCACGCGCCGGGGTGGGTGTGGATGTCCGCCACAACCTTCAGGCTCCATTCGGCGCACAGCGTCCACAGGGCAGTGAAGCCGGCGCTGGCAAAGCTGATGCCACCCGTCAGGCACTCGGCGTCCAAGTCGTCGTAGTAAGCAACCGCGACGACCTTGGACCCGCCCGTGGCGGCGAGGAGGAACGCTCCTGACTCCCGTCGGCCCCGGCCTCGGACTTCCAGTTCCGCCAGCAGTTGTCGCCACCGGCGCCGCGAGATCTGGAACGGTGCCGCACTCACCGATCCTCCTTCGCCGGTGAGCGAGTCGCTCCTGGCGGTCACGACGCGGGCTCGCGGCCGGGCTCTTCCACCTGGGGTCCGGTGGCCGACCGGAGGATGTTCCGGAGGAGGAAGAGCGCATCGACCACAGACTTGGTGGAGTCCCACACGTGCCCGGTGTATTGGCTGGTCCACACGTCATGCCCTTCGAGGGCTCGACGGTCGTACGGGTAGTAGAAGGCACCACCGAACTGAAGGCTCCAGTTGGGGTTGAACACCTCCGCACACCTTCCTCCGGTCGGCCACCTGGTCACCGGAAGCGGCGCACCGTCCGCGACTGACCAGAGCTGCCCGCTGGGCGCTACTCCCGGGTACCCACTGCAGTCGAATCGGACGCTGACCTGACGGCCCGTTCGGGCCGTCAGCTCGAACGTCACCACGGTCTTGCTCCGGCCGACCAGCCGCCAGTACCCGTTGTCGACGCCACTCAAGAAGCGGACGTCTTCGAGGTCGGCGACCAGCGCCCGCTCGTCAGGCCCCATCTCGATGGCGATCTCCCGCTGCGGGGAGACCTCCAGGCTCCCCCCTGTTTCCATGGACACGGCCTAGCCCGCGAACCGCTCGCCCGGCAGCAGGTCGAGAAGCAGGTCTCGCTGCTTGTCGGCCAGCGTCCCGACGTGGACGTCCGGGTCGAGGTCTTCCGGGCTGCCATGAAGTCGCAGCGCGAGGGTCTGGGCGTCGGTCGCCGGGAGGCTGAACCCCGTGCTTCCGACCGCCCAGTCGAAGACCTTCTCGACCTTGTTGCCCGGTCCGAACGACTTCGACTTCGTCATGCCGTTGTAGAAGACCTGAACGGTGACCCTGCCCCTCCCGACGTGGACGGATGCGTGGCCGGCGACGGCGACCTCAGCCACGGTGACCTCGGCGCGTAGGGGCTCGTCGGCACCCTCCACCCAGACCTCCACGTCGACCTCGGTGCTGCCGACGACCTCGGTGATCTTCGCGTCCTCAGCCGCCTCCACCACCCTCTTGCCCTCGGAATCGTGGATGTACATGCGCATGATCGACCTCCCATGTTCGGTGTGCCGAAGGCTGGGCGACGGGCGCCAGCCAGTAGGCTTTACCTGTTCAGTGTACCCCATCAGCATTACCGATTTGGTAAAGGCTAGGTGAGTGAAGGTCCTCCCTCTTGGTGACGACGTCGTCGAGGCGATCAGGCCCACGGCCCTGACCCGCCTGGAGGGCCAGGTTCGCGACGACCTGCGGTTGGCGCTGCATCTGATCCAGCACGCCGAGACACTGGCTCAGCTCGCCACGACCAGAGCTGCCATCCTCACCCGCCTGCCAAGCAAGGAAGCGCCCGACTTCCACTACGGGACCACCGCCACTGGCGTGGTCCTGCGCCCCATCGACGACAACGGAACTCAGATCGCAGTCGACCACACCGCACACAGCCTCCGCGTCGTGCTCTCGGTAGCCATCTTGGCGGTCGGCCTGTCCCTGAAAGAGGCCACCAACTCATGACCGACATCCATGTCCAGCCCGGCAAGCCCACGATCCTTGACCACAACTACGAAGTCACCCCCGGGGAGTACCTCCGCGCTGAACTCAGCATCCGCGGCATCAGCCAAGCCGACCTGGCCGTCCGCGCCGGCGTCTCAGCCAAGCACCTGAACCAGATCGTCCAAGACGTCGTTCCCCTGTCAACCGACACAGCGTTACGCCTTGAACGCGCGCTCGGCATCTCCGCCAACCTGTTAACCCAGCTCGATGCATCTCACCAGGCCAAGAAAGGCCGCAGCAAAGCCGAATCCAAACTCTCGGACTTCCATTCGTGGTTCTCCAAATTCTCCCTTGCACTCCTCATCGACCACAAGATCGTTACTGCGAAAGCGACACTAGAGCAGCAGATCGGAGAACTCTTAACCTTCTTCGCCGTTGCTGAACCGTCCGGTTACGAGAGGATGTACAGCGACTCGCTGCAGTCGTTCCGGCGCGCCCAACACCTCAACGTTGACCCTCAGGCCACCTCCGTCTGGCTTCGCCTGGCCGAACGAAGGGCCGAAGGGCTTGACCTCGCCACATACTCCAAAAGCGAATTCACCAAGCTTCTCTCCGTGCTCCCCGGACTCACCCTTGAACCCTTTGCAGACTCCTTCCCGCTTCTTCAATTACGTTGCGCGCAAGTAGGTGTAGCGGTCGTGTGCACGCCGTCACTAACGGGAACCCGCGCATCCGCCGCAGTCCGTTGGATGGGACCCGAACGCCCCGTGATCGCCCTCACTGGACGTGGTAAATACGAGGACAGCGTCTGGTTCAGCTTTTTTCACGAATCCGGACATGTCATTCTTCATTCGAAGAGAAAGAGTCTAGTCGAATTCGAACACACCGACGACACCGATGGGGCGGAGACCCAGGCTAACAACTTCGCCAAGAGCACCCTTCTCAGGGGACGGACCGGAGAACTCTCGACCCTCACCACTCCCTCGGAAGTGAGGGCCTTCGCGGCCGACCTCGGCATTCACCCGGGCGTTCCTGGAGGAATCCGCGCCTACGAGATCGGCAACAGGGGCTTTCAAGCCTTGTCCAAACTCCGCCGCAAGCTCGATGACTCGGAACTTGACTGAACGGTCGCAGGGCACGTTCGGGGATGCGTGGTGACATCGCGGCGCCCGTGATCATGGTGATCAGGACGGTGAGTGTGGCGTGTTGTCGGGCCCACCGAACGGCGGCGCCGGCTCTCGAGCAGGGTGGAAGCCACGCGGCGTAGGGGCTGGGTTGATCCGGGGCCCAGCGGCGGCGAGGACGATGGCCGCGACCGGAGCCATGGCGAGACGGCAACGGCGTCATGGTGCGTGGGGGAGTGGTGTGTGCTGATCACCGAGAAACTCGGGTGGCTGTATAGTGGTTTCTTGGTAGTTCCGACCTACCTCCCTTGCTATGGGCCTCAGTCGGGGCCTCGTCCAGATGGGAACCACCCTGTGAGCGACACCATCGTCAGCACCCACGCCGACACCACCCGCCAGAACATCCATGAGACGGCCCGGCAGCTCGTGAGTCACTTGGGGCTGACGGCGGTGTCGTTCCTCGCGGGAGCCAAGGACAGCAAGCAGGCCGCCAAGTGGGCCAAGAGCGACGGGGCCGAGCCCAGAACCGAGACGCGACGGCGGCTCTTGGCGGCGCACCGGATCTGGGCCGACATCTCGTCCTCCGAGAGCGACTACATCGCCCGGAACTGGTTCATCGGTGCCAACCCTCGCCTGGGAGAGGTCTCACCGTTGGAGGCCCTTCGAGAAGGCGACGTCGCCGCAGCGTTGTCGGCCGCCCGGGCCTTCGTCGACGGAACGGATGGATGAGCACACCGTCGAGCAGTGTCGCCGCGTCCCCACTTCCGTCCGCGCGCATGCGCGCGGACGGGGCTGCGTCTGGGGGCGGCGGACGGCCAGCAGGGACTGGCGCATCGCCAAGCCCTCCTACGGGCCGCTGAACCCCCCGTTGCGGGCCGCGGACTACACCCGGGTCGAGGACTGGAGCCGGTGGGACGTCGCCGGGCACCGCACTATCTACGCGGCGGTGCCCGAGCAGTTCGCCTACCAGGAAGTGCTGCAGTACATCGCCCCCGCTGACACCCTGCAGGCCACGCGGATGGCCGACGTGTTCGACGACCGAGGAGGCAGTGACCAGTCGGTCCTGGAGGCGATCGCCGAGGAGTTCGGCGACATGTTCCGGTGGGAACCCAACGGCGTCGCCCAGCAGTGGCGCACCGAGCGCTGCCTCTACGAGGTGACCCTGCCCGCTGATGGCTGGTTCATCGAGATCATGCACGGCGACAGCGTCCAAGCGCTGAACGCCGCCCTCGGGCCACTGACCGGCGTGGTCGACCCCACCGAGCGGATCACCCTCGCCCACCTCTTCGGAGCCGACCGGGCTCTGACCTGCCGGATCGCCACCGCCCTACATGGTCTCGTCCTTGATGACGGCAGTCGGCCGCACGGCATCAGCTTCAACTCCAAGCTCGGGATCGAGGGGCAGTGCTGGGCTGTCTGGCTGCGGGCCCTAGACGACGGCAAAGAGGTCAGCAGCGAGCCCACCCGCGCCAGCGGGCCACACGAAATCTTGGACATCGAGCACAACCCCGCCTTGAAGGCGGCAGCCGCGGCACAAGGCCGTCGGGTCTGGTGAACTCGGCTCCGAGGCTCCGAGGCTCAGAGGCCGAGGGTCGTGGCGGCGTTGTCGGTCCAGGCGTTGTGGATGCGGACGTAGGCCGGCACGCTCGATCGCGTGCTGGACGAGGGTGTTGATCGACTCGGGGTGCAGGGCCCGGCCGGTGGGCTTGTTGGCTTTGGTGACGCCTTGGAACACGGGGGCCGGTAGAGATGCCGGCGAGGTCGAGCCACGTGTGCAGGGCGGTGACGGGGCCCGGGCCGGGTGACGTGGCCTGCGAACGGCGTTCTCCTGCGGCACGATTCGCCCGCAGGATCCGGGCGGGCAGTAGCGCAACGGCCTTAGGGGCTGGCCCAAAGCGGGCTTTGAACCGCTGTTATAACATAATTAAATTATCGGCGTTCGAAAACCCTTATGCTGCAACGGTTTTCGTTGACGACAGCACCACCAGGCGGCAGGGAAACCCTATGCACGAACGCTCATGAACGGTCGTTGCCGGCTTCGCTGTCGTCGGCAGACAGTCCGGCATTGGCTGTTAGCTGATCCAGGACGGCGCCTGCCGCATCGGCTAGCTCTGCTTCGGTGGGGACTGCAGCACGGGCGGCTGGTGGCAGGGCGTCGTAGGTGTAGTCGGCGACGGCCAGCGGCGCGGTGCTCCCGGCCAGGGCATAGCGCACGACGTTGTCGTTGCGGCCCGCGCACAGCAGAATCCCGATGGTGGGTGCGTGCCGGTCGGCGACTCGCAGGTTGGCGTCAACCCAGGCGACGTAGAACCCGAGCTGGCCGGTGTGCTCCGGCTCGAACCGGCCAACCTTGAGTTCGACGACGACGAAGCGGGATTGCGCCCAGTTGAAGAACAGCAGGTCGATGTAGAAGTCGTCGCCATCGACAGCGAAGTGGTACTGCCGGCCAACGAAGGCGAACCCGGGGCCGAGCTCGAGCAGGAAGGCTTGCAGCCTCATAACCAGGGCGGTTTCCAAGTCTCGTTCGGCGGCCGGCCCGGTGAGCTCTAGGAAGTCCAAGACGTACGGGTCGCGGGTCAGCTGCTGCGCCAGCTCGGGATCCTTGGCGGGTAGCTGCGCCGCGAAGTTCGACGGTGCGGCGCCAGTCCGCTCGTGCAGGCGGTTCATGATCTGGTTGAGCAGAACATTGCGGGACCACCCGTGCTCGGCCGCCGCGGCGGCGTACCAGTCACGCTGGGGCTTGTCCTGGAGCTTGTCGAGCAGCACGGTGACGTGACCCCACGGCAATTGCGCAACAGGCTGTTGCGCAATTGCCGTGGGGAAGGCCGCAGCGAACGAGCGCATGTAGACCAGGTTGCGTTGGGACAGCCCGCGCATCTCCGGGTACGCCGCCCGAAGGTCCCTCGACAGTCGGTCGATGACCCGAGTGCCCCAGCCCTCGGCGTCCTGGCGGTCAAGGATCGTGTGCCCGATGCGCCAGTACAGGGCCAGCAGCTCAGCGTTGACCACCCGCTGGGCACGCCAGCGGGCTTCGCCCACTGCCCTCTTGAGGTCATCGAGCAGCTCGGGATAGCCGGGCGGCAGCTCAACCTCGCGGCCGGTCACGAGACCACCGTCTCGGCCACCGCGTCGCTCGGGAGGTCGAGGGCCATCAGCTCTGCTGACTGCAAGGCGCGGTAGATGCTGGCGCGCGAGACACCGAAGCTGCGCACCAGATCAGAGATCGGCTCCCCGCTCTCCCGCAGTGCCCGCACCTGGCGAATCTGGTCCTTGCTGAGCTTGGATGGACGCCCCGTGTGCCGGCCTCGCAGCCTGGCCGCCTCCCGGGCAGCAGCGGCTCGTTCGTGCATCAACTCACGTTCGTAACCGGCAAGGGCCGCGAAAATTCCGGCGAGCATCCGTCCGGTTGGCGTGGCGTAGTCGATACCCTCCCGCAACGACCGCAGCAGTACCCCAGATTCGGTAAGCGTCTCTACGGTGCGGATCACCCCGGACAAGGACCGGCCGAGGCGGTCCAGCGCGACGACCACCACGGTGTCCCCCGTCCTGGCGTAGTCCAACAAGGCCACCAGACCAGGGCGGTCGTCACGGACGCCGGAGTGTGTCCTGAAAGGAAAGTGATGACGATGTAAAAGATCGCCAGCACGGACCGCGCTGTGCCAGTGATGGAGGTAGGTCCTCCGGGTTCGCCGTGCAGGCGGAGAGCCCAAACCGCCGCAGTGTCATGCCGGTAAAGAGCCGGGGTGGGAAGCGACTGTGGAGAAGGCCCGCTGTCAGCGG
>JAABUR0100001252.1_pt1 | contig 46842 bp, 39 predicted proteins | sample 5560091 | NCBI WGS metagenome assembly JAABUR01 (sample SAMN10711879, study PRJNA513375) | rock metagenome | isolation source: Antarctica rocks | place: Antarctica: Victoria Land, University Valley sud | reverse complement strand
TGAGGCCGCCGGGGAGCGTTACAAGGCGATTTTTCTCGGGCTTGGCGCGGAATCGGCCGAGGTCATCCAGATCGGCGACCGGCGCGACGCCAATGCTGACCGCCCGAACGAGCTGCTCGACTCCTCGACGGGGATCTTCCTCACCGGAGGCAACCAGATGCGGCTCTCCGCCATCGTTGGCGGGACGCGGGTCGCCGCTCTCGTTCATCGTCGCAACGAGGCCGGAGCGGTGGTCGCCGGCACAAGCGCCGGAGCGTCCATCCTGTCGTCCCACATGGTCGCCTTTGGCGCGAGCGGCTCCACTCCGCGTCAACGCATGGCGACGATGATTGCCGGCTTCGGCCTGGTCCCCGGTGTCATCATCGATCAACACTTTCGTCAACGAGACCGGATCGGCCGCCTGCTCACTCTTGTCGCCTCCAATCCCGGCCTGCTCGGTCTCGGTATTGATGAGGACACCGCCGCATTGTTCGATTCCCACGGCACATTGGAGGTGATTGGGCGTCATAGCGTCACGATCGTCGATGGCGCCGAGATGTATTCCGATGTCTTTCAGGTCAAGGGGCATGGCGATCTCACGGTGAGCGGCGCCCGATTACACGTCTTGACGCCGGGGCGTCGCTTCGATTTGCTATCGCGAGAGTTACTCGACCGGGACCGGTCCTTGTAGGGTCCATGACCTGAAGAACGCCGCTGCTCGGCCCAGTCGGGGGCAGGGTGCCATGAGAGGGGTCGTCGCCGTGCTCGAAGTCCGGAACACGACGGTCTACCGCGGACCGAACGTGTGGGCGCGCATGCCCGCCATCCACCTGTTACTCGATCTTGGGGAGCTGGAGGAGCGGCCGACCAACAAGATCCCCGGCTTCTATGAACGACTCACCGAGCTCCTGCCATCGCTCTACGATCACACCTGCTCCGTAGGCCGCCCAGGAGGCTTTCTGCAGCGGATGCGCGAGGGAACATGGATGGGCCATGTGACCGAGCACATTGCCCTCGAATTGCAGAATCTGGCCGGTGCCGAGGTGGTACGCGGCAAGACGCGCGGCAGCGACCAGCGCGGCGTCTATAACGTGGTCTATCAATATCAGCAGGAGGATGTCGGCCTGAACGCGGGTCGGCTGGCAATCCGGCTCATCAATCACCTGGTCTACGACACCGAGCCAGAGTTCCAGTTCGTCGCCGAACTGGAGGAGACGGTGATTCGGGTCGCCGAGCGACTGGCCTATGGTCCTTCCACCGGGTCAATCGTGGCCGAGGCGGAGCGGCGCGGGATTCCAACGTTGCGGCTTGATCCGCGACGGTCGCTGGTTCAGCTAGGACATGGCACCTATCAAAAGCGGATCTGGGCCACGGTGACCAGTGAGTCATCCAACATCTCGGTAGAGATTGCAAGCAACAAAGAGCTCACAAACCGGATGCTCCACGATGTGGGCATTCCCGTTCCGCGAAGCGTCGTGGTGCGGACCCTCGACGAGGCGGTCACCGCCGCCAAACGCATCGGCTATCCCGTTGTCGTGAAGCCGCTTGATGGAAATCATGGCCGGGGCGTCTTTATCAATCTGGCAGACGATTCGGAGATACGGGAGTTCTTCCCGCTCGCCGAGCGGGAAAGCCGGACTGGCATTGTCCAGGTCGAGTCGTACGTCACCGGGAAGGACTATCGAATCCTGGTGGTGGACAAGCAACTGGTGGCAGTAGCCGAGCGGGTGCCAGCTCACGTGGTAGGCGATGGCGAGCGGACGGTTCAGCAGCTGATCGATGCGACCAACTCTGACCCGCGGCGAGGTGTTGGTCATGAAAAGATCCTGACGCGGATCGTCGTCGACGATCAGACTAGGGAGGTGCTCGAACGCCTCAATCTCGGTCTCAACGACGTGCCGGCCAAAGATCAGTTCGTCCAGCTCAAACTTACCGGTAATATGAGCACGGGCGGCACGTCGATCGACCGCACGGATGACATTCACCCTGACAATAGCGAGATCGCGCGACAGGCCGCGATGGTGGTGGGTATCGATGTGGCCGGCATCGATGTCGTCACCGAAGACATCTCGCGCTCTGTTCGTCAGACGGGTGGCGCAATTGTGGAGATCAATGCCGGTCCTGGTTTCCGCATGCACACCCACCCGACCGAAGGGCATCCCCGTCACGTCGGGCGCGCGGTCGTCGACATGCTTTTCCCGGCAGGCTCGCCATCGCGGGTACCGATCATCGCGGTGACCGGCACCAATGGCAAAACCACCACCTGCCGGATGATCGCGCACATGATGAAAACCGCGGGAAAGATCGTCGGGCTGACCACGACGGACGGCATTTACATCGACGAAACACAGATCATGGCCGGCGACATGAGCGGTCCGACCAGCGCACAGATGGTGCTGAAGAACCCGGCCGTCAACTACGCGGTGCTTGAGACGGCCCGCGGCGGCATTCTTCGCTCAGGACTCGGCTTCGACCGATGTAACGTGGCGGTCGTCACGAACGTCGCAAGCGACCACGTTGGTCTGCGCGGGGTCGAAACCGTTGCCGACCTCGCCCGGATCAAGTCGGTCGTACCACAATCCGCCCTGAGGGATGGGGCGAGCGTGCTGAATGCCGACAACCAGTGGACGGTGGAGATGACCCGCAGCGCCCGCGGGGAGATCATCTTTTTCAGTCTCGACGAGGACAATCCTGTCGTGCGCGACCATATTCGGGAGCGGGGAAAGGCGGTTCTGCTTCGTCAAACGAATCGGGGCGAGATGCTGACGTTTGTCGAGCACCGGCGCGAAACGTCGCTTGTCCTGGCCGATCAGATACCGGCGACCCATGGTGGTCGGCTTCGCGTCAATATCGCAAATTCCCTGGCGGCGGCGGCCGCCGCGCTGGCGGCTGACGTTCAGATCGAGCACGTTCGTCATGCGCTTCGCACCTTCACGACCAACTTCTTTCAGACGCCGGGGCGCTTCAACATGCTCGATGTCGACGGTCGACGGGTGATCATGGATTACTGCCATAACGTCGCCGGCCTTGAGGCAATGGCCGATTTCGTCAAGCGAATGCACGCCGATCGAACCGTCGCGATGATCGCCATGCCGGGAGACCGGACAGACAGCGACATGGGAACGTTCGGCCAGCTGGCAGGCGCGACCTTCGATCGGATCGTCATTCGCGAGGACGCCAATACGCGTGGCCGGAAGCCCGGAGAGACCGCCGAACGGCTCCGCGACGCTGCCATCGCGGGCGGCCTCGCCGCCGACCAGATCGAGATCGTCCTGGATGAGATTCGCGCGGCCCACATCACGATCGACCGGGCAGAACGGACTGACCTTGTGGTGCTGCTGGTTGACCGCCCGGGACTCGTCTTTGATTCACTGTCCGAGCGAGCCAGTGGCGCTCGGAGCCGGCCGGATCGCCACGCCGAGGATCGAGTCAACGCGATCGAGCGCTGAGCTCCGCTGACCCTATGAGACAGGGTGCCCAATCTCCGCAAGGTGTCGCTGCACATCGGCCACCTCCTCGATGCACATCATCGCGATGACATCGCCAGGAGTGCAGCCAGTCAGGGCAAGATCGATTGCAGCGATCTCGCCCGATATAACGTCGACCCGAGGCGACCCGCCTGCGTTGATCCCGGCACGAAACTGCTCGGTCATCTCCTCCGGCGTCGCCCGACCGCGGAGGTAGCGAGTTGTTTCCTTCACGACGACGCGTTCACTTGCCTGGCCGGCGAGCCGACCAATCTCGCGGAGCGCTTCATCGGTTCGATCTCCCGCCGTGCCGATGATCGTCGTGATGGTTTTGCCGTCCCCGCGAAACGACGCCCCCAGTGAAAGCAACTGGGCAAGGCCCGCCTCGTTATGCGCGTAGTCGACGATGACCGTAACCTCATTAACCTCATACACATTAAGCCGCCCGGAGTTGTTCTCCGCTGTTGGCTGGAAGGTCGTCAACCCGCGGCGAACAGTCGTGGAATCGACACCAATCGCCAGCGTAGCGGCTGCCGCACACAATGCGTTTTCAATCATGTGCCCCGCGCGTCCGCCAAACGAAATGGGAATCTCATCGACGGCGACCAGCACGTCGCCGTCGTCCTGATCGCCGTTGGCCTGCCTAATCGCGCCATCGACGACCACCAACGCCCGCCCACCGGCGGCGATATGAGACGTCACGGTCGCATTATCGGGCTCACGTGAGATCCAGAAGAGCGAGGATCGCAGCCCTGCCGCCACACCACGAACACGCGGATCGTCGGCATTCAGCACCACGAAGCCGTCGGGCTTCGTGATGCGAAGCACGGTGGCCTTGACATCAGCCAGACTCTCGACGGTGTCGATACCCTGGAGCCCGAGGTGATCGGCGGAGACGTTCGTGAACACGGAGACGTCGTTACTCTCGTAGCCTACCCCTCGGAGCAAGATTCCGCCGCGAGCGGTCTCCAGCACCGCAATATCGATGGAGCGATCGGTCAGGACCCGCCGGGCGCCGCTTGGGCCAGTATAGTCCCCTTCCAGCACCGTATAGCTGTCGATGACCACCCCGGACGACGAGGAGAGACCGACGCGTCTCCCGGCCGCGCGGAGGACGTGAGCGATCAAGCGGCTGGTCGTTGTCTTTCCGTTCGTCCCGGTGACCGCCACGATCGGGACGGACCTGTCCTGGTCACGAATCCAGAGTGGCCGGTCGTCATCGGCCACCGGAGCGTGAAGCGTGGATCGCAGATGGTCCTCTGACGCCAGCAGCTCCGTGCCTGGCGCGGTGGCTAATGACGCGACCTCCTCGGCGACGGCGAGTGCGAACGGGCGATGATGCCACGAGAACGCCACCACCAGATGACTCGGGTCATCGAGAATCCGCCAGACTGCCTCGGGGGCGCTGGCCCCGGCACGGCGGTGCAGCGCGACGACGACCTCGGCGAACAAGGCACCAAGCTCCTCGGTGCCGCCCGCCCATCCTTCATCACTCATCCCGAGAGGCTCAAGACGACCCGTCAGGTGGGCCACTGATGCAGGAGTCACGTCGTCAGGTTTGATCAAGAATTCGATCTTGATCGCTGGCTGAAGCAAGAACATATTGGGACCGTCAAGGTCGCGAATCTCAACGAGTTCCATGGTCGATCCTCATGTCGCTAACGGTCCGGCCCTGCCTGGCGCGAGATGCCCCCTGGCGCCGGCGTCACTGAGCCAGAACGGCAACAAAGTTATAAAGCGCATGGGTGATCATCGATGCTACTGTCCCGTAGCGCTGTCGCTCCAGACCCAGGACAACACTGACAGCGAACAGACCGAGAATGATGATCGAGAATCCGTATTGCGGTGCGTGGAGCAAGGCGAAGGCCACGGACGTCAGGGCAATCCCGAAGCGTGGTTGGAGGGCGCCGCGAAAAATTGCCTCCTCGCCTATCCCAGCGCTCATCCCGAGAAGCGCCGCTCCCCACGGATTCTGCACGCCAGCGGTCAGATCGTTCGTGACCCGATTCAAATCGTCAAAGATCTCCGGCTGAAGAACCTGAGCTACGATGCCGACGACACCATAGAGGACGAACGCGGCCGCCAGAAAGCCCACCGCCGCCACCGGCGTTCGCCAGGTGGGCCGAACCAGACCAAGCCGTCGTGCCGCGGCCGTGAGCGATCGAGCGACGGGCCATCCTACCGCGGCCAACGCTAGAGCGGCCTCGAAAACGGCCTGCAGTACCAAATCGATCGAGCGCACGGCTTCGAGCGACGTCGGTGTGTCCCGGTTCGAGGCGGTCTGTATGAGTAATATCACGATGACCGGCAACACGAGACAGAGCCCGGTCATGTCGACGGCGGAGTCAGGAACGATCGGCGTGAATCGGGCGATCGCCCGTCGCACCGGCGTCATCAACGGCAGGAGCATGGCCAGACCAAAGCCGAGCAGCGGCGGACCGAGATCGCGCCCGGTGACGGTCATCACCAGTCCTGCCACCGTGATCAGCGCGCCTGGGAAACCAAACAGTAAATAGAGACCAACTCTCGCCGACCGATCGTCTTGCGCTCGATGCGCCCAGTAAGAGAGTCCAAAGGCGAGAAGGATAATCACGGCGTAGACGACGATAGTCTCAATCACGCGACGCTGGCCCTCTGTCGATGGCTGGACCGACCTATCCTGATCCCACCTGATCGTTTAGGATCGCCACGGCGATCAACTCGCGGCGGAGTATACGTGAGACCAGAATGGCCCCTTCGCTCCCGTGGCGCAAACCGGCAGCCGTTCCCCATTCTGGCCGGTGCTAGACTTCCAATTGCCACCTTCGCCATCCGACAGACCGTCCGGACATCTGGCCACGTTCTTCGACAGGGGCACAGCAGCGATGCCTGAGACGTCAAGCAGCCAGGGGCTCAAGGGTCGAAAAGGCGGTCTCGGTCGGGGCCTCGGCGCGCTGATCCCGGCACCTCCTGTAGGCGGGAACGCCATCAGTGATGTGGCCATCGATCTGATCGATCCAAACCCGTTCCAGCCCCGCCAGGCGATGGATCCGGACCTGCTTGAAACGCTTACTTCGTCGATTCGTCTTCATGGCGTGATCCAGCCTCTTGTCGTCTCACCGTCGCCCAACGGTCGTTGGACGTTGATCGCCGGCGAACGACGCTGGCGGGCCGCGCGGCGTGCGGGGCTCGCCATGGTCCCGATCGTCTCCAAAGACGCGGCTCCCCAGGCGATGTTGGAGCTCGCCCTGATTGAAAATGTCGTCCGAGCGGATCTTTCACCACTCGAAGAAGCGGCCGCCTACCGGCGGTTGATCGATGATTTCGGTCTGACACAGGCAGTCGTAGCAGAACGGGTGGGACGCTCCCGCGTGAGCGTCACGAACACCTTGCGCCTGCTCGCCGCGCCAGAACCGATTCAATCCGCCCTCAGCGCGGGGGACATCTCCGAGGGACACGCTCGCGCCCTCCTTGGCCTATCGTCGGCCGCCGATCAAATCGCTCTTCTCGATATCATCGTCCACCGCCAGCTCACCGTCCGCCAGACGGAGGAGGCCGTCCGGCGCTGGATGTCCAACCCCAACAATGAGACGGCTTCCGGGCCAGCACTCAAAGACCGGATTGACACCCGGCTTGAAGATCGGTTCCAGGCCGCGCTTGGCACGAAGGTCAGTTTCCGCCGCAGCCGCTCCGGCGGAGGATCGCTAACGATTCACTATTACTCCGACGAAGAGCTCGATCATTTCTACCGGCGGGTCATCGGCGACGAGGACTGGTGACAACAGGCGTCGCCGCGGGCCCGCAAGGCACAGAGACCCTGCCTAACCAGGCGCCTCGGTGGCGATCTCGCACGGCCTGGATCGGTTGATGTGGTCGAGAAGCTCCCCGGTCGTCGCGTCGATCCGAAGCTCCAAAGCATTCATCGTCGGATCGCGCACGTCCGGGTACGACACCAGCCAGATGTCAGGGGCGCCCGCACTCTCGACCCGGCTCAACCGCGTCTCGTGCCGCTGAGAAGGGCAGCCCCGGCGAAACGCTGTGCCGCCGGCATGCTCGGCAACGTCGAGCGCCGCCAGCGAGTCGACAGCTGACGGAATCAGGCTGATCGCCGGCGGTAACGCCTGAGACCACGAATGTTCTTCCCGCCGGACGACCAAACCGCTGAGCCGCTCGACGACCACGCTCAACGTGGCCGGACCACCGGCGTCACCCGTCGACGCGAACACAAACGTGGCGAAACCTCCGTCCGCGATAGGTTGAGGATCAGCGCTCACCTCCCATGGCCAGTCCACCTGCAGGGATTCTGACACGGCCACCGCATTTGACCGCCATGCCCTAGCGGCCCGAAGGACAACCGGTGTGGCGGATTCCAGGCTTGTCGGTCGGGTGGCCACGGCAAGCGCGGTGAGCCGCTGATCGGTTAGCGCTGTTTCCCCGTGCGACCTGGTCCAGACGATCACGCCAGCGGCGACCAGCGCCAACTGCACCGCCGCCAGGGTCCACAGAAGATGTCGCAATGAGTTCCGACGCTGATCCACCGCGGGCGAAGTCAACGGTCGATCCACTCAGCGAAGGTTGCGAACGATATACGTTGCCGACCGCGGCAGGGAATCGCCCGACGCTGGAGGACTCTGCTCCTGGGCAATGGTTTCCCAACCGAGCTCCGCCATCTCATTACCGATGGTCTCCTGAGTATATTGGTCGGCGTGCCACGAGAGCGACTCCCGCGAGTCGACCGCCCCGAGCGGCAGAACCGCGCCTGACCGGACAACCTCAAGGGTAGGGCCAACCTCAAGGTAGACCGTCAGATGCAGGGCCAGTGCGCCGCCCTCCTCCGAGACCTGGATGATCCCCTCGACTCTCCCGAATCGCATCGGATCCTACTGCCCTGTCGACGGAGCGGTCCGAGCGGACGCCGCGTCATCGAGTCGATCGCTCGCCAGGAGGTTGATGTGGGGAGTCGCCCAGTTGACGGTGAAGGCCAGCGCGGCAGCGGCCACGCAGAACGAGGAGACGAGCATCAGCGCCGACTGAACACCGATGCGATCGGCGAGCCAGCCCGTGGTCGGGACCCCGATGCCGCCGGTAATGAATCCGAGACCGAGCACCACTCCCGAGGCGACCCCCGACCGGCGCGGCAGCATCCGCTGGGCGGCAACGAGTGTGGCGGACAGGCTGGCGTCGCAGCACAACCCGAACAACGCTCCGGTGAGCAGGGCGATTCTCCCCGGAAAGGCGACAAAGAGCATGAGTGCCGGGACCGACGCGAGGAGTGAGACGACCACCACGCGCCGTTGCCCGATCCGGTCGGCGGTGGCCCCCCCGATCAACGTTCCGACGGCACCCGAGAGGATGATCGTCGTCACCAATCCGCCGTAGAAAGCCGACGAGTGACCCAGATCGTCGTACCAAATCGGGACGAACTGGACCACCGCGAGGAACACCCAGGATCGCAGCATGACCACCCCGATCAGCCTGGCAAGCATCGGCCAGGGCGGCGAGCCGACCTCTGGCTCCTCAGCGCGAGCCAGATCCGACGACCTCCGTACCCGCTCGACCTGGCGCATCTGACTAAGGAGCACGGTCGCAACGAGGACCCCTGGTACCAGCAGCGCTAGCGTGCCGTGCGGTCCAAAAAGTGCAAGCAGCGCGACGGCGATCAGGGGTCCAAGGGCATAGCCGGATGTTCCACCGACGGTGTACAGCGACATGGCCGCGTTCTTATAGCGGTCGGTCGTCACCGCCGCGGCATTCGAGGCGCCCAGCGGATGATAGGCACCAGACCCGATCCCGGCGAGAAAAGCGAGACTCAGGAAGAGTGAAAAGCTCGACGCGAAGCCGTAGAGCGAGACGAATGCCGAACCCCAGATCAGCGTGGCCGAGGCATACCACCGCCGGCCGTGGTGATCCGACAGATATCCAAAGAACGGCTGCGACAGGGAGGAGGCACCGGTGTACGCCAGAGTCGCGAGACCGACCTCGGCATTCGAGAGATCGAACCGGTTTTTCATGATTGGGAAGAGCATGGGCAGAACACCCGCGAAGATGTCGTTGGTGAAATGGCCCAGCATCAGGGTCAGGAGTGCGGCATTTCCAATCGCCATACGAAGGGAGCGCATCTCTACCGATTCTCCGTGATCTGCCGTTGAGCGCGAGCTGGCGGTCTGACCGTTTCGACCCAACCGGACTATACTGCCTTCATCATCCGAACGGCATCTTCGGGGCTGAGCCACGGGAAAATGCCGCAACACGAGCGAGTCATTAATGAGCGACGAGATAACCCGAGCCCTTTCCGCTATTCGGCAGCGTCTTGATCTGCTCGGGGTGCGTCTTTGACTTGGCCGACGCGGAACGGGAGATAGAGGACCTCGAAGCTCGCGGGAGCGACGCCACATTCTGGGAAGATGCGAAAGAGGCGCAGCAGGCGATGCGCCAGCTCGGCGCGCTTCGCACCCGGGTAGGTGCGTGGCGAGCGGCCGTTGAGCAGACTGACGACCTGCTCGTCCTCGCTGGGCTGAGTACCGACGACATCGCGATGAGCGAGCAGGTGCAGAGCGAAACGGCGGAGCTTGAGCGCCACGTCGACGAGCTTGAGCTGAGCTCGGCGCTCAATGGACCCCACGACGACGCTGACGCGATCATGGTCGTTCATTCCGGAGGCGGAGGGATCGACGCGCAGGACTTCGCCGAGATGCTGACGCGCATGTATGTGCGCTGGGCCGATCGCCGAGCATTAAAAGCGGACGTGCTCGATACCACCGATGGTGAAGAGGCGGGCATCAAGAACGCCACGATCGAGCTCCGCGGCCCATTCGCCTATGGCTACGCCAAGGGCGAGGCGGGATCGCACCGCCTCGTCCGTCTCTCTCCCTTTGACGCGGCGCACCGCCGGCACACGGCGTTCGCGCTTGTCGAGGTGATGCCGGAGATCGAAAACGACAATGAGATTGTCATCGACAACGACGATGTCCGCGTTGACACCTACCGCTCCTCCGGCGCCGGCGGCCAGCATGTCAACAAGACCAGCTCGGCGGTCCGCCTGACGCACCTCCCAACGGGGATTGTCGTTACCTGCCAGAACGAGCGGAGCCAGCTTCAGAATCGCGAGACGGCCTTTAAGATCCTTCGCGCCAGGCTCCTGGAACGGAAACTTCGGGAAGAAGCCGAGGAGCGTGCCAAAATCAAAGGTGAGCACACCGCGGCAGGGTTTGGGAACCGCATCCGGTCCTATGTGCTTCATCCGTACACGCAGGTCACCGATCATCGCACCGACATCAGCGTGGGAGACGCTCAGGCCGTCCTCGACGGTGCGATCGACCCCTTTGTCAACGCCTACCTCCATCAACAGATCATGCCGACGGATGGCTCGTCGTGATCGTTCGACGATGTTCCATCGCCTGGTTGCTCGTTCTGGTGGTCCTGACATTAGGCTGCGGCCTTTGGTCCGGACCAATTCGAGTTAACGCCGCAACAACACCCGTAGTTTCGGTGACGACCGATCGGGCCACTGTTTCGTTTCCCGACGGCATCGACTTTCGTCTCAAAGCGTCGGCCGGCGCGCCCGTCGAGCGAGTCGAGCTCCTGTATGCCACCGTCGGGAATCCAACCCTTACGCTGCTCTCGCCTCCACACCAGACCGGAACGACGATTAACGTGAGCTACCGCCTCGATCTGCTTCGACACTACCTCCCACCCGGAGTCGATGTTGAATACCGTTGGCGATTTGTCGGCGCGGACGGCGACGCGACGGAGACCGCACCAAAGCGCATTCTCTGGTTGGATACCCGGTTCGACTGGGTCACCTACCGGTCCACGGATGTCGAGTTGCACGCATACAACAAGAATGACGATTTCAATGACATTGTCCTGGATTCGGCGCAACGGACAGCCGACCGGCTGAAGCCAGTGTTCGGGCTGAACAGCCTCCAGCCGGTGCGGCTGTGGATCTATCAATCTAATGACGACTTCGCCGCCTCGCAGGCACCCAACAGCGAACCCTGGGTCGTCGGCACCGCCTATGTTCAGCTCGGTCTGATCGTCTTGGTGCTGCCGCCTGGAAACCCCGCCGAGGTTCGCCGGACGGTCCCCCACGAGATGACCCATCAGGTGCTCTATCAGGCAACCAAAAACCCCTTCGCCGGTCTTCCGACGTGGCTCGACGAAGGCCTCGCCGTCTACAACCAGGAGATATCAGACCCGTCATTTCCAGGTTTGGTCGACGCGGCCAGCGACAGCGGTCAACTCGACTCTATCCAGTCGCTCACGTCGTCGTTTCCGTATGACACCGAGAGTGCGACGCTCGCCTATGCGGAAAGCGTCAGCATTGTCGATTACATTGTCGAAACCTTCGGCCGCGACGCCATTCCCCGCCTGACCAGGGCAACGAAGCAGGGTCTCTCCTACGGCGACGCGGTGCACATCGGCCTTGGCATCTCAATCGATGAGCTCGATCGTCGCTGGACGACCTGGCTCGCCGACGGTGGGATGGAAAGCGCCGCTCAGACGGCCGGTCCAAACGAGACGATCAGCAATGGAACCGCTACAGGACTGGCATCAGGAGCGTTCGTCATGACCGGGGCCGCGCTGCTTGCGCTTGTCTGCGCCGCCATCACCGTCGCACGCAACCGCCGCTCGCGACATCTCGAAGACGACGTCCCGGCAATGTCATCGCCGACCGCTGGGTATCTCTGATGCCAGAGAAGCGTCCCCTGCGAACGTCGCCGATGCGAATGTCTGGCCACAAAGGACGCCGAAACGATGAGTGAGATAGAACGGGACGCGGCGCGATCGATGATCCTCGACCCGGCGGCCATCGAACGAAAACTCGGGCTCAATACCTACAACGTCGACACGGGCCGAGCCCACATCCGGGTCATCGATCACGATGTTTGCCGTCAGTGCGAACGGCAGCAATGTATTAATTGCTGTCCCGCGAATTGTTATTCACCGGCCGCCGACGGGCGTGTCATCTTCTCTTACGAAGGGTGCGTCGAGTGTGGAACGTGCCGTATCGTCTGTTACGTCTTCGACAACATCGAGTGGACCTATCCGCGTGGTGGCTTTGGTATCCAGTATCAGTTCGGCTAACTCGCCAGCGTTGAACGACGATCGTTTCCTTGTGGAGAACGTTTCGTGTACTGGACCAAAAAACACGTCCTTGTCTGCACCGCCTCTCACTGCACTCAGAAGGGCGCGAACGATGTCGTTGGCCGTCTCCGACTGGAGATCATTCGTCGCGGGTTAGATACAGACATCCTGATCAATAACTGCGGGACGATCGATTTATGCGACATCGGGCCCAACATCGTGGTGTATCCCGACAACATCATCTATCACGGCGTGGCGATAAAGGACATCAAGGAGATCGTCGAGCATCTTGCCGGTGGTCCTCCAGTCGAACGGCTACGCCTCTCCCCCACCACTCCGGCGGAGAAGCAGCGGCACCGCTTTTACGCGGCCGCGGTACGCACGAACGCCACCAGCGATGCCGATGACTTCACGCGACTGGCCATCGACCATGGGTTCACTGATTCGTGGATCGCCGAGCAGCAGCGCCGCGGATTCATCGCTCGAAAACCCGCCGTGGAATCAGCTGGTGAGACGATCACAGTCACTAAAAAGGCGCGGGCGCGCTACGGGGTATAGCCCGATGCCGGGTCGTTCGCGCCGACCGGCGCTATACTCGCTGGTCCGCGTTCGGACCGTATCGCACAGCGCGATGGTGAACTGGTCGAAAACACATCGTCGAGAATGCTGTGTCCCGAGACACCGGCGAGTCAACAGAGTCTGAGAGCAGCGGAGACTGGAGATCGGCCGAGCAGGCAGCCGCGACCGGTCGAACAGCATTTGACCCGAGCGTTGACGCCGCCCCCTCCGGCGGCGGCCCGGCCAATGGTGCTGGCGTAGGCCAGCCGCGGCAGCACGGGACGTTGCCCAACACCGACTCAAGCTCAGGCGTCGCCGCCTGCGGCCATCCCGTCGCGCGTCGTCGCGTTCCACCTCGAATCTTGCTGAGACTGAGACCCACTGGACTGGTGCCGCTGTTGCAGTGGCCACCCTCCCGACGAACGATCGTCCGTGTTGGAATCGCCGTCGCCATCGTTCTTAGCTCGGTTCTCACCAATCGGAGCTTCGTCGGCTGGGGACTATTCGCGACAATCGCGGTGCTGCTGGTCCCCGTCGGGCGCGTGCGATCGGCGCTACTCTCCTTTGTGCCCTACGCGGGGGTCTGGTTCATCTTCTCCGCGCTTCGCTCCTTCGCGGACGAAACGATGCTCGCCCAAACCATGAACACCCGCGTCTGGAACTTCGAACGCTGGCTGTTTGGCGGTCAATTGCCGACGATCACGCTCCAGGATCGGTTCTTCAATCCGGCGCAGCTCCGGTTCCAAGACTATTTCCTGACCGGTATTCATTGGTCCTACTTCATCGTGCCGCACATCGTGGCAGTCCGGATCTGGCATCGGGATCCACGATTGTTCCGTCAATATCTCAGCGCCATGACGTTGCTTCTCGGCATTGGTCTTTGCATCTACTTTCTGGTCCCGTCCGATCCGCCTTGGCTATCCCCCGATCCTGTCAACAGTCCCGCGGCCGCTCAGGTTCAGCGCATCATGGACCCCGTCGGCAATCGCGTTGGTGGTGGGCTCTACGATGCGAGCTACAAGGTGATCGGCGAATCAAATCCGATCGCGGCCATGCCGTCGATCCACATGGCAATCACATGGTTGCTCTTCTTCATCGGCAACCGGGCCGGCAGACCCTGGCGATTCCTGGCGGGCGGCTATGCCATCTGCATGGCGGCGGCGCTCGTCTATCTCGGAGAGCATTATGTCATTGATGTCGTCGTCGGCATGCTGATCGCGTCGTACGGATGGATCGCCGCGCGCACATGGATTAGCAGGATCGCACCGGCTCTTGGGAATCGCTTCACCCGCCGACCGGCCAGAGGTGAGACCGCCGGGGTACCGGCCCACTAACCGTTCCACCGCGGTGCCCGGGAGGGCCGATCCGCCACGACGCCGCCGTCACCGTCACACCAGCCGCCAGCGAGCGAATCATCTCCCCGCTCCGAGCCCGACGCGACATGCCCGCACGAGCATCACCAGCAGCGTGAGAAGTGCCGGCCGTCACGCGAGATCGGTGCCGACAAGGCGGTTGATCCACTCCTCAGACGATTGCCGGTACCACTCGATCATCTCCGGCAGCTCGAGCCTGTGGAGGAGGAAACCAGCTTCTCGCTCCTCGTCCGCGGCCTGAGCATACGTCCTCCCAAGAACCGTCGCGTCAAGGACCCGGAGGTAGCAGGCGGTGAACCGACTGAGGGTCGCCTGGAGCTGACGCCGTCCAAGGCGAGGCTCGCCCAGTGGGGGCCAGTCACCGAGTCGTCGTGGTGGCCAATCGGCAGGCGCGAAACCAGGCGCCTCACCGATGCCGACGGCCGCACCGGTCGCAAGATCCAGCGCCACCACTCGCGTCGGCGCGTAGAGGCCCCGTCGACCGGCGTCCACCGCCAGGATCGCCATGGGCACCTCCACGCAGCCGCCGTAGCGCGGCGAAGGCACGGGAAAGCGAGGTAGGCTTCCAGGATGGAAGGGCGGGTTCTCCCGGGCAAAATCAAGAGCCCGCTTCATGATCGCATCGAGGCGGTCTGACGACTCCGACTCGTTCCGCCAGCGCGGTGACCCGCCGGTGAACGAAGCGACATCGACATCGAGCACCTGTTCGCGAGCGGCGTCGCCGGCCCGGAGTATCAAACGGTCCATTGGACCGCTCTTCCCTGCAATAAGGCTTTGAGAGACGACGGTCCACCAACCCGCCTCGGAGGGATAGGTGTCGATAAATGCGTATTCTTCGACCACCGAGTCGACTCGAATCGCTGCTAAGCGACGGGCGGGGATTGCCGTGGCGCGAGGTCCGTTCTGATCGATCATTGGTGATCACGGTCTGCTGCAGAGCCGTCATGGCCCGGTCCCATCGTCCACCCGGCTGCTTCACTCGACGCAGTGGTGCCCTGTTGTACCCGACGGTTCGCCCGGGCGATCGTGCCGAGCGCGTCGACTTGAACGATAAAACGCTCGGCGTCGGGAATGTCATTCCTTGAGCCCATCGCTCTAGTCAGTCGGACATGTCCCGCGGCAGGATCGTACAGAAATCCAAACCTCGTCCGCGATGCATCAGCCACCACACCGGCCAGTGATGGCCAATCGAGACCGAGGCGGTCCGCAAGTGACGGATCGTCGCTTTCAAAGGCGACGGCGGACGTTAATGGATCCTTCCTATCGGGCAGCGACGACCACTCCCATCGCACACCACCGGCCGCATCGAGACGATCGACGTGAAAGACCCGGCCAATGCCACCGGCACCCGTCTCTACCCGGCCAAACACCAGATCGCCGCCATGCTTGCCTTCGACCAACGCCCGATCGAGATTGACCGAGCCGTGGATGGCCTCTGCAAGTGGCTGAAGCTTCTCCTCGAGATCGCGCTTCGCCCGTCGATTGAAGTAGACCGCCAGATAGGCGGTACCGCCGAGCGATAGTGCCAGGATGCCGCACATGGCGAATGACGTTACTAGATAGGGATTCACCGGCGACTCTGCTCCATCCGCGTCGCGACATCAGACGGCGGCCAATGTATCAGGGGCGGCAATCGGAGCACCAGCGGGACGATCCGACCGGTACAATGCTCGGCGGACCGTCACACCGATGTAGCTGACTGGCGAAGGGACCTGCGTTGCCGGGACATTCACGATGGCAGTTCGGGCTCGGCGACGAACTTGGCCGCGTCTTCTGGGGGATGGTTTTCGTTGAAGGCGCCTTCGGCGCATACATGTCTGTCTGGCCACTCTGGATTGAAGCGCTCGGCGCACCGATTACGACGGTGGGGCTCGTCTTAGGCGCGTCCGGGTTCCTCCGCCTCGGGGCGATCGGACCCTCGGCGGGATTAGCGGAACGTTTCGGGGCTCGCCGTATTATCGTCGTGGCGCGGAGCGCCGCCGGGATAGGCATGATCGCCGCGGCTCTGGCGACCCACTGGACGCAGCTGCTCATCATGGTTTTGGGCGCCGCCATCGGTGAGGCGGCCTTTCCGCTGGCACAGTCCCATGTCGTGACCCATGCCGGCGACCAACGAGTCCGCGCTTTTACCGTTGTCTTCACGGTCGGTCCATCGGTGGCTCTGGCGCTGTCACCGCTGGTCTCCGGCGCATTGGTAGCCATCTGGGGAACTCGGGCGGCGTTCGTGCTCGCCGCGGCCTGCACGGTTGCCTCGATATACAGCTTCTCAGGCATCGATCAGGGATCGATGTCTGGTCATGCGAACAGGTCAACAGCAACCTATCGTTCGGCGATGGCTCATCAACCGGTTCGCCGCCTCGTCTCCCTGCAGTTCGCGGTGATTTTCACCCTGGCGCTGGGAACGGCGTTTATTCCCACCTTTCTCCAGGATGTCCGCGGCTATACCCCGGCGATGATCACTATTCTCGGTGCCGGAGCGGCCGTCGGATCGGCGACATTTGGTCTCGTCGTCGCCCGCACGGTGAGATTTCAACGCTCTCCCCTCTGGGGCGTTGCGGTCGGCATCATCTCGGTGGCCGTCGCCCTCTCCGTCTTCATCTGGACCGGACGCCTGTCGATTCTCGTTCCCGCATTCATCCTTCGAGGCGGTTTCTTCTCGGCATGGGCGCTTTTTGTGGCAGCTTTGGGGGACATTACCCCGGCGACGGACCGGGCCAGGGTCTTCGCCGTCAGCGAAATGTTGGGAGGCATCGCCTTTTCGTCCGCGCCGATCCTCGCTGGGTTTTTGTATGCCCGGCGCTCCGATGCACCCCTCATTGTTGCGATCGCTCTGGCCGCGGCATTGGTGCCCGTGGTCTTCCGGACCCAGACATGGCTCACCACGCTGCTGGCCCACAAGGAGCGCGACGTCGACGCGGCGGCAGCCGTTGTGACGCCTCCCGAGCCGGTGATGTAGCGCCGCCTCGTTGATCCAGCCTCTGCCCGATGCTACCATCCACAGAGTCGTACCTCGCCGTACGGACGATCCACGATCTCGCCTGACACACGATTCCCGGTTTAGAGGGGGAAGGACCCAGTATGGCGGTCGAGCCACTCATTTTTGAACTGAGCAAATCAGACCGGCGAGCGGTCCATTTTCCTCCGCCAGATGTCCCGGAGACGGATCTTCCAGTCGGTCTCATCCGCGATCGTCTTGATTGGCCGGAGGTCAGCGAGATCGACGTGATCCGCCACTTCACCCGACTCAGTCAGAAGAATCACGCGATCGACATCAATACGTATCCGCTCGGTTCCTGCACCATGAAGTACAACCCGAAGATTAACGAGGCGGTCGCCCGCTACCCCGGTTTCTCCCAGATCCACCCCATGCAACCACCATCGACCGTGCCGGGCATGCTTGAGCTCATGACGGAGCTGCAGGAGATGCTGGCCGAGATTTCCGGATTCCCGTCCGTCACGCTCCAGCCGGCCGCGGGGGCTCATGGCGAGCTGACGGGCGTGCTGATCATCCGCGCTTACCATCGGGAGCGGGGCGACACCGGGCGAACGAAAATTCTGGTTCCTGACTCCGCTCATGGGACGAACCCGGCCACCGCGGTGATGGCCGGCTTTGAGGTGGTGACAGTCCCGTCGGACAGTCGCGGAAATGTTGATATTGACCAGGTCCGGGCCATGGTGGGACCCGACACGGCCGGGCTGATGATCACGAACCCCAACACGCTGGGTCTCTGGGATGAGCATATCGAAGAAGTGATCCAACTGGTGCACGAGGCGGGCGGTCTCGTCTACAACGATGGAGCCAACTTCAACGCCATTCTCGGGGTGGCGCGTCCAGGCGACCTCAGCATCGACGTCATGCACTTCAACCTGCACAAGACCTTCTCAACCCCGCACGGCGGGGGAGGGCCGGGCTCAGGTCCGGTCGGCGTGCGGGCCGATCTGGCCGACTTCCTGCCGGGTCCGCATCTACGCCGGACCGGTCGAGAGAATGAGCCGTGCGAGTGGTACCACCCGCCACGCAGTATTGGCCGGCTGCACTCGTTTCACGGCAACGTCGGTATGCACGTCCGCGCTTACACCTACATCCGGATGCATGGCGCGGACGGACTCCGCCGCGTCAGCGAGGATGCCGTCCTGAATGCGAACTATCTCCTCGCCGGTCTGAGGGATCGGTTCGACGTGGCGTTTGATCGTCCCTGCATGCACGAGCTGGTCCTCTCCGGGAACCGGCAGAAGCGCTCAGGCGTGCGAACGCTCGACATGGCTAAGCGTTTGCTTGACTTTGGCATCCATCCACCGACCACCTATTTTCCGCTCATCGTCCCCGAGGCGATCATGATCGAGCCGACCGAGACCGAATCGAAGGAAGCTCTCGACTTTTTCATCGCGGCGATGTGCCAGATTGCTGACGAGGTCGAGCAGTCGCCGGACGTGGTGCTCAGTGCTCCCCATCGCACCGAGTTCAAACGCCTCGACGAGGTATCGGCCAATCGAAACCTGAACCTTCGGTGGCGGTCTGCCCAACCGGCAACTACAACCGAGGTCGTCGCCGCTGACTGAAGCGGCATGCACCGTCGCCGCTGAACGCATGAACTGGGATCGTCCCCCCCTGCCAGCAGAGACCGAGCGGCCCTTGACCGGAGTGCGACGGGCGGACGGTCGGTGCGACCGGTGGACGCGAATCCCTTAGTTCTTGACGATGTTGACGAGCCGTCCAGGCACATAGATGACCCGCGTCGGCTCCTCGCCTCCCATCTCCTCCTGGACGCGGGTAAGCGCCATGACGCGGCCCATCGCCGAGGCCTCGTCCAGGTCAGGCGGAAGCATGACCCGATCCCGCAGGCGGCCATTGATCTGTACGACAACTTCGACGACATCCTCGCGGATCATCGCCTCGTCGTAGGTGGGCCACGGCTGCTGATGCACCGAATACGTCTCGCCAAGGCGATCCCAGAGCTCCTCCGCGACGTACGGGGTGCTCGGCGCCATCAGCAACACCAGCGTTCGCAACGCCTCGCTCCACTCCGCTGAAGCGACGACCGCTGTCGTCCGGAGCCGCTTCAGATCGTTCACATACTCGATCAGCGCGGCGACCATGGTGTTGAACTGAAAGTCCTTGAGATCCCTGGAGACTCGCTCCACTGCGCGATGACGCAGACGCACGACACGTCGCACGTCTTCATTTCGTGGCTGTCTATCGGTCGTCGACGAGGGCTGCGTGATGAGATCGAATGCGTTGCGAATGAATCGCTCCATCCCCGTAATACCTCGACTGTTCCATGGCCCGCCCTGGTCCCATGGTCCGAGATACATCAGGTGAAGCCGGAGCGCGTCGGCGCCGTATTGCTGAACCAGGTCATCACCCGCCACCTGGGTGCCCCGGCTCTTGCTCATCTTGGTGCCTTCTTCAGCCAGGATAATGCCCTGGTTCCGCAGCCGGAGGAACGGCTCCCCGTGGTCGATCAGGCCAATGTCCCGGCAGACCTTGGTGAAGAACCGGGCATAGAGCAGGTGAAGAATGGCGTGCTCGATGCCGCCGCAGTAGAGATCGACGGGACACCATGCGGCGGCTCGCTCCCGGTTGAAGGGCAACGACGTCTCGTGAGGGCTGGTGTAGCGTAGCCAGTACCATGATGAATCAACGAAGGTGTCCATCGTGTCGGTCTCTCGCCGGGCGGCTCGTCCACACCTGGGGCACGGCGCATGGAGGAACGCGTCGTGGTAAATCAGGGGGCTCTGACCAGTCGGCGTGAACTCCGCATCGAGCGGCAGTTCGACCGGGAGCTGATCGTCAGGGACCGGCACGATGCCGCATTCATCGCAATAGATGACCGGTATCGGCGTTCCCCAATAGCGCTGCCGGGAGATGAGCCAGTCGCGGAGACGGTATGTCACTTCGGCGGTCGCCCGCTCGCGAGCGGCCAGCCAGTTGATGACCACGTTGAGCTGCTCGGGCACCTCCGTCCCGTCGAGCTCGCCGGAGTTCACCAGGCGCCCCGGCCCGATATAGGCCGCTGCCATGGTCTCCGGGTCGAGCACAGGCTCGTTTTCTGGCTGAATAACGACGCGAATCGGCAGATCGAACGCCCGAGCGAAGGCGAAATCCCGATCGTCGTGGGCGGGGACCGCCATGATCGCCCCCGTTCCGTATCCCGTCAGCACGTAATCCGCGATCCAGATCGGGATTTGCTCGCTCGTCACCGGATTGATGGCATAGCCGCCGGTGAAAACCCCAGTCTTCTGGCGCGTCTCATCGGTCGATGTCCGCTCAATCTCGGTCATGCCGCGTGCCCGTCCAACATAGGCCGTCACCTCGGCGCGCTGTGCGTCCGTCGTCAGCGTGTCGACCAGCGGGTGCTCTGGCGCCAGGACCATAAAGGTGGCGCCGAACACGGTATCAGGACGGGTGGTGAAAACGTCCAGCGTCTCCCCGGTTTCGAGCGAAAAGACCAGACGCGCCCCTTCCGACCGGCCGATCCAGTTGCGTTGCATCACTTTGACCCGCTCGGGCCAGTCGAGCGCCTCCGAATCACGCAGCAGCTCGTCGGCGTAGTCGGTGATGCGGAAATACCACTGTTCGAGATCACGCCGCTCGACGACGGTCCCACACCGCTCGCAGACGTTGCCTTCAAGCACCTGTTCGTTGGCAAGCACCGTCTGGTCTTTCGGACACCACCACACCGCGCCCTTCGCGCGATAAGCCAGGCCGCGCTCCAGCATCCGGAGGAAGAGCCACTGGTTCCACCGGTAGTATTCTGGCGTCGAGGTCACGACTTCCCGCGACCAATCGATCATTACTCCCATGCTGCGGTATTGGTGGCGCATATGCTCGATGTTCTCGACCGTCCAGGTGGCTGGATGAATCTGGTGACGAATGGCGGCGTTTTCCGCCGGAAGTCCGAACGCGTCAAACCCCATCGGGAAGAGCACGTTAAAGCCATGCATGCGTTGAAAACGCGCAAAGACATCTGGCACCGCGAAGGCGTACCAATGCCCAACATGGAGCGTGCCCGATGGATAGGGGTACATTGTCAGCGAGTACCACTTCGGCGCTGGCGAGGCGTCGTCGACGCGGTAAAGCGCCGTTGACTCCCACCGTTCACGCCATTGGGCCTCAATCTCGGCCGCGTTGTACGGATGGCGGCGCGGACCCGTGCTCGCCGTTGGATTGCTAGCCATGGTTCATTGTCCTGTGTAGCTCTCGATGTCTGCCATCGACGCCCCGGCGGCCGCCGGGCAACAAAAAAGCCCTCCGTCCCCTCAGGGACGAAAGGCTCGGCCGCCGCCAACAACCCTCCGCGGTACCACCCTGCTTGACCGGCGTCCTCGCGATCTCCAGATCAGATCATCGTCCGGGTGGAGCTGAGGGGACTCGAACCCCTGACCCCGACACTGCCAGTGTCGTGCTCTCCCAGCTGAGCTACAGCCCCAAGTCGATGATCGGTAACGGCGAACAACCGCGTGACACTGATCCGCTCGACGCCCCATAACGGAGGCTACCCGGCGACAGCTAACCTGGATTCACTGCCGCGGCTCACGGACGAGTTCGGTCCACCGATATCGCCTCGCACCACGCGGCGACTCGCTGCGTTGCCGGACCTACTACTTCCGTTCAACGCCTGTGTTGATGTCCGCCGATGCATCAATCAGTCAAGACCGTGGATGCCTGGTGGGACGCACGGCGAGTCTAGCAGCCCTGCTCTTTCACCGTCAATTATCAGCATGAACTAGAGACTCTACTCTGGCGAGCGGCCATACCAGTTCTCAGTACCCGTCATGTTCCTGATACGCCCCGGTGAGGGTATCGCGCACGCCTCGCACGCGACCGCGCTGGGTCACGACCCGACCGGTCGAGGAGACACTGCAATGCACTTAGCGCGCTGGCTCATCGAGGTGGATCATCACCCGCGAGCCTACGCCGACACCGTGCGCCGCGAGCCAACCCGCTCGCACCTCGAGGACATCGTGGACCGGCTCTGGCGCTTGGGCACGTGGAATGGCGGCATCCGAGGTCCCGGCAGGCGCGGGGCAAATCGACTCCGCGGCGCCCACGATCGTGTTGCGTTCAACCCAGACGATGTCCAGGCAAAAACGCATACCTTTCATCCAGAATGTATGAGCCGCCGCCTCGTCGTACACAAACAGCATCCCGGTATTGTTGGCCAATCCGTTCCGGTACCCGAGTCCTCGCTGCTGCGCTTCCGGACTTCTCGCCACCTCCACCCTGAGGGGCACCCCGTTGACAAGCATCGTCGCCCCAGGCAACGTTTCCACCTGTCCGCCCCATGGGGGCCGAGCCGGAGATGCGACAAGGAAGGCGACGAGGAACATCACCATCACGGGACAGGTCGAGCCCGCGGAACTCATGGCGCGAATGGCATCACGTTGCCCGCCCGGCCGACGATCGTTCCAGCGCCACCGCGCCTCCATCACGTCGTCCCTCCGCGCTCGTCCCCGACGTTCCTGTCCTCCACCTCCGGCGTCATCGTATTCGCGAGGGCGTCAAGCAGCGCCGCGCACCCCGCCACACCAGAGACGATCACATCGGCATTGCTGAGCACCGACTCATGGGTTTCAGGCGAGACCACCGCGACCCGGAGTGCGTCGATTGCCTCCGAATGCCGCAACACGCCAAGCGCCTTGAACCCGTCGACATCGGTGAGGTCGTCCCCGAAGAACAGCACGCCGCGCAGACGGTGCCGGGCGATCAGATCGACGATGGCCGTTCCCTTGGTGACGACGACAGATGGCCGGAGCTCCAGAACCTGGAGTCCGCTGGTGACCATTAACCCGTGGCGCGCTGCGACGTCCATGGTGAGCGGCAGGAGCACCGAGCGGGCCGCGACGGGATCGTCGGCGAGCCGGTAATGGATCGACCCCGAGAGTCGCTTGTCCTCGATGACGACTCCGCGGGCGACTCCCTGCCGCTGAGCGCCGGCCGCAATCTCGCGGAGGGCGGTCGCCATCGCGGCGGTATCCGCGGTCGCCGCCGGATGGGCCCAGGCTTCGCCCCGGTATTCGCGCTCCAGCCCGTGATTGCCAATGTAGAGAAGCTCTGGCAGACCAACCATTCCCTGGGCCACCGTCACTGCTCGGCCGGTTACCACGCCGACGAGAGCGAGGTGCCGGTTCAATCGCTCAAGGGCGGTCCTGGCCACCGGATCGACACGGGCGTCTCCGGGGACGGCCGCAATCGGACTGATCGTTCCGTCAATGTCCGACAGTAAACCTGCGGGAACGTGCTGCATGACCGCGACGCATCGATCTAGAACAGTCCGATCGACAGACGGCTTCTCGTGAGGCGTTGCGATCGTCATCGACTCCCTCCCACCGGCTTGCCTCTTCGCCAATGGTCAATAAAGGTAAATGATCCAGTCATCGGCGCTGACGAAGAGGTCCCTGATGACCCCCTGATCGTCGAGAGCGACGTGATAGTACACCAGGTTTTTCGGAGCGCTCGGCGGTCCAAATGGCTCGGCATCCGTATTGAGCCGGATGTCGATCCCGCTAGAAGCGCTGATTAGTGTGTCGTCCGAGTACCCCGCCCGGGCCAGCGCGTTTTGCAGCCCAACGAACGAGAGGGCGCCAGTCGGGAGCGTCGCGACTGCCGACGCGTCGACTTCAGCAGGGTCCTGTTCTCCCGTGTCGCTCAAGAAAAAACTCTGGGCCGACTCGGAGTAAAACATCCCCTGCCACCGGTACGACGGCTCCAGCACACCGCACCCGACCCGAAGGCGGATTAGCCGCGCATCGGCACGCCATGCGAGTCCCTTGGCGATGGCCGCCTGCACGCCTGCCACCCATTGCGCGTCGATCAGGGAGAGGTCGCCAAGAACCAGTCGCCCGTCACGGCACGCCCGATTCGCGCCACTCGCCACCACCGTCTCCGGCGGCCCGGCGGTCGCCGCTGGACTCCCTGCTGGCGTGCGCTCGGCACGTGGTGGGGCAGGACCTGCGGTTCCACTGCACCCGACGAGGGCCAGTGTGGTAGTGAGCCCGATCGCGACGATGAGCAAGCTTCGCTGACCGATCACGTCGTCGCTGCTCTCCCACCCACCAGAGACCATGTGCCCATCGACCACGAATCGGAATGGTACGGCACTGAACCCCGCAACAGCGCCGGCCGCCAGCTCCATCGGGCCTTCCTTCGGTCTGCCCGCCGGTGAACGGATATACTGGCGCTCCAACGGTCGCCCGCTGTGACACCCGAGTCGGCATCGATCTTCGCGAGGTTCGGCATCAACCATTGACGCGTCGTATTAAAAGTGGAGCAAACAGAGGCGTGAGGGGCCAGTCGCAACCGAACGGTTTTCATCTCTACAATACCCAGTCGCAGAGCGTCGAGCGCTTCACCGCAGCCGACGGCGACGTGAAAATCTACGTCTGTGGCATCACGCCCTATGACACAACCCATATCGGTCATGCATTTACGTTTCTCACCTTTGATATCGCGGTCCGGCTGCTCCGCGCCAAGGGTCTTCCGGTAACCTACGTCCAGAATGTGACCGACATCGACGACGATATCCTCCGTCGCGCTCGCGAGACCGGGCAGCCATGGGACGAGCTCGGCCGCCAGGAAACCGATCGTTATCTGGCTGACCTGCACTACTTGAACGCGCTTCCATTCGACCATTATGTACGTGCGACGGACCACATCGGGGAGATGATCAGTCTGATTGAAACGCTCGTCCGATTAGGCCATGCCTATGAGGTGAACGGAAGCGTCTACTTCTCCGTCGAGACAGACCCCGAATTCGGCTCGCTCAGCCACCTGGATCGCGCGGATATGCTGCCGATCGCCAACGAGCGAGGTAACAATCCGTCCGACCCGAACAAGCGTGATCCGCTCGATTTCGTCCTCTGGCAAGCGGCCGCGCCTGACGAACCAACTTGGGATTCTCCTTATGGCCCCGGGCGACCGGGTTGGCACATCGAGTGCAGCGCCATGGCGACGCGCTATCTGGGGCCGACTATCGATATTCACGGTGGCGGCGAGGATCTCGTGTTTCCGCATCACGAATGTGAAGTGGCACAGAGTGAACTGGCTACGGGAAAGCGGCCGTTTAGCCGCTTCTGGTGCCATGTCGCCATGGTTGATTACCAGGGCGAGAAGATGAGCAAGTCGCTAGGAAATCTCGTCCTGATCCGGGACGTGCTGCAAAGCTACAACGCCGACGCGCTGCGACTCTACCTCTTCTCCAACCACTACCGGCAGGGGTGGGAATATCGTGAGAGTGATATGGACGACTGGGCGTCGGTGGCGGCCGACCTGCAGGAGGCGGCGGACTTTCCCGCGTCGGGCGTTGCGGACGAGGTCGATGTCTCCTCCTCGCGGGAGCGGTTCCTCAACGCCATGGATGATGACCTCAACACGCCCGCCGCAATTGAAGCACTCGTGGAGATCGGCAGAGCGATTCTTGAGGCGCCCGAAGAAGACGACATCGGCCGGGCTCAGGCCGAACTGCGCAAGCTCGGCTCGATCCTTGGCCTGACGCTGACAGAGGCGGAGAGCTAGGGCGCTTCGGAGCGGGTCCGGCGGTGTGCTATAGTCTTTGGCTGTCCGGATGTCGGACGGCTACAGATTTTTAGCCTTTCTGCTCTGGCGGCCGCACGGGTTGAATCGTCCCGGCGCCGGTAACGACCAGGGCACACCCAGAGAAAGGAGCCGCCTATGCGCGGTCAACCTCGCGAGGCTCGGCGATACGAGCTCATGACTATCTTCAGCCCCGATGTCCCGGAGGAAGAGATGGGCGGTCAGATTGACCGCATCGCCGGGTTCGTCACCGACGCCGGTGGAACGGTCCAGGATACGCGCCGGGACTCCCCGTGGGGCCGACGACGTCTGGCCTACCCGATCCGGCATGGTGGTCGAGACCTACGGGACGGCTTTTACACCCTGTTCCACATTGAGCTTGAGCCTCATCGGATCGACGACCTCGAGCGCGACCTGAAGCTCAACGACATCTTGATCCGTCACCTGGTGACGTCCTACGTACCGCAACCGATCGACCCACGGGCGATCGAGGACGCGGAGGTGGCAGCGGAAGACGCCGCGGCTGAGGCGTATGCGGCTGCACAGGCTGAGGCAGCGCGCCTCGCCACCCCGGCGGCAACCAACGGCGATCTGAGTGCTACGACCGACGAAATCGTGCCCGCCGTGTCCAGGGACGTGATAACGAGTGGCGTCGCGGAGACGGAGACGGCAACCGATCTGGACATGGTCGAGGCGACGACCTCCGATGGCGAGCTGTCGACGACCGAGCTACCCGATACTTCGGCCGACGAGACCTCCTTCAATGGATCGGCCGACATCGATGTTGAGGTCGTGCCGCCCGTTGCGTTGGGTGAGTCGACGGAGTCGGACGACGACACGCCGATGGTCCCCGACGATGATGGTGCCGCGACCATGTCCGCCGATGGCGACTCCTCGAGCACAACAGTCACCGAGAACATCCCGGTCGAAACCGTCGTCGCCGAAAGCGAAGAAGACGACGACGAAGACGTGGTCGTGCCACCGGCTGAGGAGGTCTAGATGGCAGGGATCAGCAAAGTCACAGTCATCGGAAATCTTGGCCGCGATCCCGAAACGCGATATACGCCAAATGGCACGATGAACGTGCAATTCAGCGTTGCCGCAACCAGGTCCTTCAAAGACCAGAGCGGGCAACAGCAAGAACGGACGACCTGGTTCAGGGCAACTGCCTGGGGCCGATTGGCGGAGACGCTCGACGGCTTGAGTCAGAGCGGTTATCTCACCAAGGGTAAGCAAGTCTATATTGAAGGGCGTCTCGAGGCCCGGGAGTATCAGGACCAGCAAAGCCAGAACCGAACATCCCTTGACGTCAACATCTCCGAGTTCCAACTTCTCGGTAGCCGTGGCGACGGCGGCGGGGCGGGGACTCAGCGCGACCAGGGATCTGGTGGCCAGCAGAACGATGCGGCATTCAACGACCCGTCGACGTTCGACGATGTGCCGTTCTAGTCATCCTGCCGTCGATGACAGCCCGCAATGATCGACACCTGTCTCACGCACATGATTGGAAGGACTGAACCATGGCTGATTCGTCAGATCGACAAGGGATGGGCGGCCGCCCCGGCGATGGCCCCGAAGGACGGTCGCGCTTCGGGCCGAGCGCTCCCGGCGCCCGTGGTGGGGCTGCCGATGGTCCGAAGTCACGGCAGCGACGCGGCGGGCCGGGTGGCGGACGGTATATGCCGCGCCGCAAGGTATGCGGTTTCTGCGTCGATAACATCGCCGATGTCGACTACAAGGACATCGCTCGGCTTCGACGTCATGTGTCCGAGCGGGGCAAGATCGAGCCGCGACGGAAAGCTGGCACCTGTGCTCGGCACCAGCGATCGCTGACGATCGCGATCAAACGGGCCCGTCACGTCGCCTTGATTCCCTTCACGACTGGTGCTCGCGGATAGAGCAATAGAGGCACGGCGAGGCGCTCCGTCCGGCTGAGCGCCTCGCCGCTATCGCGGTTTCGCACCGGTGCCCCGCAATGGTGCGGCATCGGTGACCGAACGCGCCATCGTCACCATGATGTGGGGCGATGAGCCTTACGACGGCCGCCAACGTTGTCGCCCCGACGTGTCAGAAGAGGACTAAAGACTCATGCAGAGGCGGCGCGGATCGTCACCCGCACAACGAGGGGCCGAGCAACTACGGCGATTGGCCAGACGAACACCGGAGCCGCCCACACGCCGCCGCCGCATCTCCCGGCGCGAGCGAGAAGCGCACCGGCAGCGGCAGCTCCGGTGGGGTATAGGCATTGCGGCCGCCCTAGCGGTACTGGTACTGCTCCTCTTTTCGGCGAATGACTACATCGTCAAGCCGCGAAAGGTCCTTGCTTCAGTTGACGGCACCGAGATCCGGCGCAAAGATTACTGGAAATATCGCTCGATGACGCTGATCAACCAGTCGAGCCAATATCAGCAATTCGCAAACTTCGTGCAGGGCGATCAGCAATCTCAGTATCTCCAGCTTGCCGAGCAGGCGCGGCAGGAGCTCGGCACGGTATGGGGAAGCACGGATGTTGACGATGCCACCCTGGGGCAGATGATCGACGGTCAGGTGTTTCTCAAGAACCTCGATTCACTTAATCTCAGTATCTCGGATCAGGACATCAACGACTACGTCATTCGCCGATTTGGTCCATCGAACTCTGCGCTCGCTCAGCCAAGCCCGTCGCCGACGTTGATCCCGGAGCGGGCCGCTTGGGCCACCGCGACGGCGGCAGCAGCGACATCCGAAGCGTTGGCCAATGCTCCCGTGCCGACCTCGGCATCGCTCCCAGTTCCACCGGGTGGTCCAGTGCCATCGTCGATCCCAGCACCCGCCGGGTTGGCTGGCACCCCTCCCGCAGAGGTGGCACCTCCGCTGGCCACTCCTGGGGAGACGTCGACAGCCGCGGCCGGCACCCCTGGTACGGAGGAAGCAGCGTCGACGGCCGTAGCCAACTTCGATCAATTCAAGGACGCGACCTTCAAGTCCGCCCACATGTCGAGAAAAGATTACGACCGGTTGATCGTGAGGCCCGACCTCGCGCGGGAAAAAGCGATGGCGGCGATCGAAGCGCAGATCGGTCAGGCGGCAGAACAGGTCCATGCCGCGCACATTTTGGTGGCCACCGAGGAACTGGCTCGATCGATCCACGACCAGGTGGCGACGGCAGGCGTGAACTTCGAGCAGGTGGCCAAAGAGCAATCAACCGACCAGTCCACCGGAGCGAATGGTGGCGATCTTGGGTGGTTCACGCGGGCCGAGATGGTGACACCGTTCGCTGACGCGGCATTCGCCTTAAAACCGGGTCAGATAAGCGAGCCCGTTCAAAGCCAGTTCGGCTGGCACATCATCAAGGTGTATGACCATACTCAGAATCGGGCAATGACAGACGAGCAGATCGACAAGGTCAAATCAGCACGTGTTGAAGCCTGGCTGATCGAACGCAAGGCGTCCATGGACATTGACGCCGACATTGCGCCAACACCGACTCCCGCGGCGGCGCAGTTCGAGGCTCCGGCCGACGCCCCGGCGCCGCCCGCGCCAACGCCGCTACCCCTGGACCCCAACACGACAGCAGTGCCGGCACCATGACGTGAGCGTCGGATGACCGTCCCTTCCCATGCTATCCTCCCTTCATAGGCCGTTCAGATACGACTGAGCGGCGCGCGCTGAAAAGGACGAGGGATGTCGCAACGCGATCGATCGGGTCCAAGGAGCCCCGAGCCTGATGACCCTGGCGCGGGCCGCCACTCCCGGCAGGAGCGCGTGACCGACGCCGGAAGCTCTCCGCCAACGGAATCGTCATGGACGAGTCGGCCGTCGCGTCCGCCTGCTCGGCGTCGCCTTGAAGGTGAAGGGGCGGATGTCGAACGATATCTCGATCAACGGAGTCGCGAGGCCGCCCGGCCCGAGAGTCCGGCCGGCCGAGAACCGGGTGGAAGAGACCCCCGTCGACGGGTCGACACCGGTGAGATCAGGATTCGACCGCATCAACCGACCGAGGTGGCGGCGCCTCCGGCGACGAGAGCCACGTCGGAGATTGACTCCGCCGAGGATAGTGACCGATGGCAGGAGTCGGTAGAGTCGCACGCCGAGCCCCGAGTGCAGCGACGAACCTCGCCGGTGACTAGCCGGCGACGGCCGCCCCCGCGCTCCACTCGGCGGCCGGTCCTCACCTTACCCAGTGTCGCCATGCCACGCTTCGTGGCGGAAGCCGATCTCACTCGGGACCGCGTTGGGCTCGCGCTCCTCGGCGTCGCGGTTTTCAGTGCTGCGTTGATGGCGGCCATCATGAGCAATCTCGTCGGACGAGTGGATCCGATCATCGGCATTCATGTCGACGCAGCGGGTTTCACCGATCGCTGGGCGGATGCGACGAGCCTCTGGCGCATCCCGCTCCTGGTCTCCATGGTGACCTTGATCAATCTCACGATCGCCTGGTTCACCGCGTCGTTTGATCGCTTTGCCGCGCGAGTGCTCCTCGGGGGTACGCTGTTGGTTCACCTGGTTGCCTGGATGGCCGTTACCGACTTCCTCTAATACCCGCCGGAGTCCAACCCTCTTGGACAAGCCGGGCAGCTTGAGCGACGCGAACTGGTGCGGGATAATCCGGCACGGCATTTGGTGGGAGCTGTCCACCGTTCCAGCGCCCGGAGGGAGAAGACCGGCTCACGATGGCCAACCTCATCACTGTCGGGCGTCTCATCCTCCTGTTCTTCGTTATCGCACTGATCTACCACGGTGGTTCAACGGTCGTCGCGGTAGCCATGGTGTTGGTAGCCCTGGTCTTCGCCGGCGACGGCCTCGACGGGTACGTCGCCCGGCGCCGGGGGTCGACATCGCCGTTCGGCGCCGTTTTCGACATCGCGGGCGATCGGGTCGTCGAGCAAGTCCTCTGGATCGTGTTTGCCCATCTCAATCTGGTCGGCGTCTGGGTGCCCTTGGTCGTTGTGACGCGAGGTTCAATCGTCGACGCGCTGCGTTCCCTCTCCTATTCCGACGGCATGACCGCCTTCGGTGATCGAAACATGATGCGATCTGCACTGACCCGCTGGCTGACCGCCGGACGCTTCATGAGGGCGTTGTTCGGGTATTCCAAGGCCATCGGCTTTGTTTTCCTGACCGGTTATGTTCAGTTCGGACGAGATCGTTCGACTGCTGGTGGAGCACTTGGCTCCCTCTATGGAACGGACTGGTTCCACCTCGCCGGTTGGATGATCGTCTGGTCCGCTCTGGCACTCACGGTCATCCGCGGCATACCTGTCATCGTTGACGCCCTGAGTTCCTACCACCTTGCCCCTGGCGCCCGGGCCACGCCCAGGCGCCCCGTCAGCTCTCGGCCGACTCCGGACCAACGTGGTCGAACCTGAGACCGGCGCCCTGCCAAGGGTTGAGAGCGAGACGGCGCCTTACACGGGGACCACCGCATCGAAACACCCAGGTGAGACCCCGCGGCTAGGTGACGCGATAGCACGGTCGAGGCAGCGCGCGCGACGCGCAAGCGATCGTTTCCGAAGCGAAGAGCGGCGGGAGCTCCGATATCTCCTGAGCATCGCCATGGCGGTGATGTGTTCATGGACGACCATGCTGCTTCCACCTCCGGTTCGTCGGTGGGTCGCCGACCGCCTCGGTGACGCGTTCTTCCGGTTGTCGAAGACCTATCGTGAAAACGTCATCGCCAACGTTGAGCACGTCCTTCCCGTTGGCACGAGCGAGCTGGTCATCCGTGGTGCCGCGCGACACATCTTTCGTGAGAGCGCCCGGAACTTCGCCGACCTCCTGCTGACCCCCCGGCGTAGCCGAGAGTCGATCATTCGGTCACTCACCCTGGTCGAAGGAGACTGGTCATACATCGAGCGGCCGCTCGCCGAGGGCCGTGGGGTGGTGCTCTTTACGGCACACCTCGGTGCATTCGACTACATCGGCCAGGCGATGTCGATCCGAGGCTACAATCTTACATCGGTCACGGGCCGGACGGCCGCTCGCTTCATCTTCGATGCCGTGACCTACCTGCGCCGTTCTCATGGCGCCGGTATCGTGCAGGCGACTCCATCCGGGATTCGCAAGGTCATGCATGCCCTGCGGCGTGGCGAGTGCGCCGCCTTCGTGACCGACTATGACTTCTTCCAGAACGGTCGCCCCGTGACATTCTTCGGAAAGACGACCACGCTGCCGCCAGGTGCGGTCCGGATCGCCCGTGATACGGGAGCGACGATTGTCGGCGTCTTCGCCCGCCGGACGGACCACGGCTATGAGATGACGTTGACTCGTCCACTGATCATCGACAAAACGGACGATATCGATGCGGACCTGGACCACGGACTCGCGAAGATTGTCGATCTCCTTGAGCAAGCGATCGGCGCAACCCCCGATCAGTGGGTCATGTTCCAGCGCGTCTGGCCATTGGGACCGATCGACCCTGTCCGCGTCTTTCCGGTCGGTTCACCACTCGAGAGTGAACTCTTGGAGCGGGTCGGGGCCGTTCTCCCCGGCCCGCGCTCGCCGCAGAAGCCAGGCTGATTGGCCGCATCTGACCCGGAACGCGCGCCCAGAGGTCATAGGGTCCGGCCTCGGCAACCTCAAGGTCGCAAAGCGTGCCGACTGGCAGAGCTCCCGGAACGAAAACGAGCCCGTCGACCTCCGGAGCATGGCGTCGGCCGCGGCCGACGGAGACAGGTTCAATAGTACCTCGCTCGTCCTCCGTCTCGCCGATCGCCTCAATGAGCACCTGCATCCGCTTGCCGACCAGGGACTGATTTTTCCGCAGGCTGATGGCTTGCTGAGTTTCCATCAATACCCGACGTCGTTCTTCCGCGACCCCAGGTGCTACCCGGTCCGGAAGCTCAGCGGCCGCAGTACCCGGCTCCGGCGAGTAGGTGAAGACGCCGACATGATCAAATGCCATCTCCTCGACGAAATCGACCAGATGCCGGAACTCGCTCTCGGTTTCGCCAGGATAGCCAACAATAAGCGTCGTGCGCATGACAGGATCCGTTAAGGTCGTTCGCGCATGATCGACCAGCCTTCGCGTCATGGCGACATCGCTCGGGCGATTCATAGAGCGCAGGACGCGCCTATCGGCATGCTGGATCGGCATATCGAGGTAGGGTAGTAACGCATCATGCTCCGATATCACGTCGACCATGCGCAGCGTGAGCGGGCTGGGATAGATGTACAGCATACGTAGCCAGGGGAGGTCGGGAACCTGCTCGGTGATCATTTCAAGGAGCTGCGGCAGACCGTGTTTCATCCCGAGATCCGCGCCATAGCGAATCGTGTCCTGCGCGACGAGCACAATCTCCCTGGTGCCGCCAGCGACGAGGTCGACAATCTCCTGGATGACATGAAGCGGCCGCTTGCTGACCTGACGCCCCTTAATACTCGGAATCGTACAGAACGCGCATTGATGGTCGCAGCCATCGGCAATCTTGACGTACGCTGAGGGACCAGCATGAGCGCGACTGAAGGTCGTCAGCATCCCCTCGCAGCCGGCCTCCTGCGGCGTCGGATCGAGCCCGCGGAGGCCATCAACGACCTCACCGATCTTGTACCACTCACGAGTCGTCAAGACCCGGTCAACCCCGGTGGGAATGTCGTTTCGATAATCCCCCAGCGCCGGCATGCAGCCAGCGGCAATGACGATTTGGTCGTGGCGACGGCCATGCAGCACCTGCTCGATGGCCTCGACCGATTCCGCCCTGGCGGCGCCGAGAAAGCCGCAGGTATTGACGATGACGACGCCCGCGTCCTCGGGGCGTTCAACAGCCACCATGCCGCGCTGTCGCAGCAGATGGTCCATACCATCTGAGTCGACCCGGTTCTTGGAGCAACCGAGTGTGACGATGTGAAATCCGACGTCGATATCGACGGCTGGCGACCCCAAAATACGAGACTCCTTCGATCGATCTAGCGATAATTGATGAACTGCAGCGCGACCGGAAGGTTCTCGGCCTTGAGTGCCTGGATGACCGCTTGAAGTTCGTCGCGGCTTTTGGCCTGAACCCGGATCGCATCTCCCTGGATCTGAGGCGTCACTTTTTTGAATTCGTCGCGGATCCGCTTCGTCAGTTTTTTCGCGACGTCGTCCGGGATTCCCCGCCGTAACGTAGCAATCTGGCGCACGCGACCACCGGACGTATCTTCTTCGTCGCCGTAATCGAGGATCTTTAGTGAGAGCCCCCGGCGGATGACCTTCGATTCAAGGATGTCGCGAACCGCAGAGAGGGAATACTCCGAGGCCGAGTTGATCGTCAGCGCCGCATCTCCGAGATCAAGCTCGGTCTTCGTATCCTTGAGGTCGTACCGTGTGTGAATCTCCCGCTCGGCCTGATCAACCGCGTTGCGCAGCTCCTGCATATCGAAATCGGAGACGATATCGAACGATGCAGACGCTGCCACAGGTGCCTCCAGAGTCATCCACGGGACCAACTTGAGAGTGTAGCAGAGATTTAACATCAATCAGGATCTCCAACCACGTGAGTCGAAAACGGAAGCCTCATGCTGCACACTCAATGGTCCGGCGCGGCACCCTGATACCGGGTCAACGCAATCGTTCTGAACGGTGAAGATGATGATTGACGCTCAGCCCGTGCTGCCTGATCGGCAAGGGCACACTTCTATCAGGGACGGACGGCTACCGGTGACGCACGCAGGGAACCGATGGCGACGACAACTGCTTCGGCTGCCGATCCTCTACAAGGTTCTTATCGCGAATGGCGCCATCGTCATCGCCGGCGCTTTCGGCGGCACCTGGCTGACCGCGGGGGTCTTCGAGAGTGCCTCCCCTCAGAACGGAACCGGCCTGCTCCTGGCCCTCACCTTCGTGCTGCTCGGGGTTGTGGTCAGCGTGACGGTCAACTATCTGGTCTTACGCGCCGCATTCCAACCACTGATCGCGCTGGAGCGAGCGGCGTCCGCGGTTCGCGCTGGCAATCTCTCTGCCCGCGCCGCGACGCCAACCTTCGGTGATCCACAGCTCGAGCGGCTGGCCGCGACATTTAACGGGACGTTAGAAGAACTGGCTAGGGACCGAACCGAACTACGGTCGCTCGCGTCGCAGGTCATCCGTGCCCAGGAGGAGGAGCGAAAGCGGATCTCCCGTGAGCTTCACGATGACACAGCGCAGGTGCTCTTCGCTCAGCTCCTCCGAGTCACCGCGCTCAAGAGCTCGTCGAGCGACGAAGTTCGGCAGACCGCGGCGATGCTGGAGACCTCAACCGCGGAAGCACTTGAGAGCGTTCGCCGCCTCGCCCTCGAGCTCCGACCACCAGCCCTTGACGACCTTGGTCTTTTGGCCGCGCTTGGTGAGCTCGCCCAACGATTCGGCGACCAGCTCGACATCCCAGTCGATTACCAGGCGCGCGGCGTCCGCGGACGAATGCATGCGGAGATCGAGCTGGTGCTGTACCGGGTTGCCCAGGAGGCCCTGACGAACGCGGGGAAACACTCCGGAGCGTCCCACGTCTGCATCGACCTTGACCGTGGCCCGGGTGACGTCACGCTGTCGGTGCGGGATGATGGAGGTGGCTTCGACTCAACGGCCACCGATGCCAATCAGGGGCACGGTTTGGGCCTGGGGCTGTTCGGGATGGCGGAGCGTGTTGACTTGGTCGGCGGTGCGCTGACCATCTGGTCCGAGTCGACCGTGGGAACGGAAATTTTCGCGTTTATACCCCTGCCCCCCGGCTCTACGCATTTCACATCGGAGTCATCATGACGCAGGAATCAGGCGACGAGTCGACCTACCCTGGACGCATCCGCGTGTTGCTGGCCGACGACCATGGCGTGGTGCGGGCGGGACTGCGGGCCCTCCTTGACGCCCAGCCCGATATGCAGGTCGTGGCGGAAGCTCCAGACGGTCCGACCGCGGTGGCCTTGACGCGGGAATGCGTTCCGTCCATCGTTGTCGCAGACCTCTCGATGCCAGGAGGGGGATTAGAAACAATTCGGAACATCACGTCGCTGGGATTGCCAACGAAGGTACTGGTCCTGACCGTGCATGCGGAAGAGCGGTACCTCCTTCCTGTGCTCGAGGCGGGCGGGTCCGGCTATGTCCGGAAGTCGAGTGCGCATACGGACCTGTTGAATGCACTGCGGACGGTCGCCCGCGGCGAGGTTTTTCTCGACCCCGCGGCAACCAAGACCCTGCTTCGCGGCTATCTTGGCCGGGTACACAGCGGCGACGAGCTTGACCTCGGCGAAGTCCTCTCCGAGCGGGAGCGAGAGGTCGTCAAATTGACCGCGGCAGGGCATACAGCCCAGCAAGGAGCAGAGATGCTGTCGCTCTCACCAAAAACGATCGAGACCTACCGACACCGTGCGATGCAAAAACTGGGTCTGATCAACCGGGCAGAGTTGGTCAGGTACGCACTACGAGCCGGGCTCCTCAGCCAGGATGACGCGTAGTTCCGCCCCCCGACCCAACTCGTTCATCAAACTTTTCCCGACAAACGATCGCATATTCTCTGACAGGCCAATCGAAAAGTCGCCAATGGTTCCTGTCCTTGCCTCGCGGTGTTCGCCTGTACCATGCATTCAGCGTTTGTTCGCTGATGATGAGCTGGCAGAACGAGCTCCGGCAACGGCGAACTTGCGGACAGCCACTGGTACAGCAGGGGTGGCGTCCAAGCCAGGAGAGTGAACGTGAGCCAGCTTGCACCACATGCGCCGGTTTTCGCCGAAGGCGCCGCGACCGCTGGGACCTCCGCCCATCGATCAGTGCACCCTGGGTGGCTCACCGGTGACATCGCGTCTGATCTGGAAGCGCACGATCCCGAGGATCGCACACGGTTCGGCGCGTTCATGCAGTTGCTGAAGACGGCCGGGGCGCTCGACCGGGCAGCTACAGACCTGCTGGCAGACCTCGATCTTACCGCCGGCGCCTTCGGCGCATTGCTGGAGCTCGGGGCCGCCGATCCTGTCGGACTAGCGCCGTCGGAACTCGCGCGCCGGTTGGCTGTCGCGCGCCGGACCGCCACGCTTTATGTTGACATTTTGGCCCGGCAGGGCTGGGCGGATCGCCGGCCACACCCGGCTGACCGTCGCATGGTCCTGGCCTCACTGACGCCCGTTGGCACTCGGTTACTGGAGGAACTCGGTCCGGCCTACAAGCGTCGGTTAGCGGCGCTCCTTGGCGACGTGACACCCCTCCAGGCCGAACGCATGAGGCAGCTCCTGGCTCTCGTTGCGACCGACGCGCATTAAATCGGCGTCGGCGCCGCCAACGCGCGTCCTCCTGCTGGCCCCACGTCCGGGCTGACACGCCGGCAGAGCACTAGAGAACTGCTCGCGGCGTTGAGGACGGCGCCCCCGTCGCAGTAACGATTCGGGATCGGGACCGCATCAGCCGTGTCCACGAGAATCTCCCACCGGTCATCGTTGCGGTAGAAGCGCGGTAGCCGGAAAGGTACAGGGCTCGATTCCGCATTCACCAAGATGAGGAGAGTATCGCCGGTGATGCGGTTGCCACGCTCATCTTGCTCGTCGATGGCATCCCCGGCGAGACGCAGACCCAACGCTCGGTAATGCGCATCCGCCCATTCCGCATCAGTCATCTCCTCACCGTCAGGGCGGAGCCAGGTCAGATCTTTGACGTTCGATCCCCGGATGCGCCGGCCCTGGAAGAATTTGCGGCGACGAAGCACCGGATGCTCGGCTCGAATCTCGATCAGCCGTCGAGCGAAGGCGAGAAGACTCGACCGGCGATCGTCGATCTCCCAGGAAAACCAGCTCAGATCGTTGTCCTGACAGTACCCATTGTTGTTGCCGCGCTGGGTTCGCCCCAGCTCGTCACCTCCGCAGAGCATCGGCACACCCTGCGACAGAAAGAGCGTCGCTAGAAAGTTCCGCTTCTGGCGATCCCGTATCTCCCGGATCGACGGGTCCTCGGTCGGCCCTTCGACACCGTAGTTGGCCGAGATATTGTCGTCCGATCCGTCACGATTGTGCTCGCCGTTTTGCTCGTTGTGCTTCCGTTCATATGACACGAGGTCCTCAAGGGTGAAGCCATCGTGCGCGGTGACGAAATTGATGCTGGCGTAGGGACGACGGCCGTCAGCCTGGTACAGGTCGCTCGACCCGGTGAGCCGGTAGCCCATCTCGGCGATCGACCGGTCGTCTCCTCGCCAGAACGACCGCACCGCGTCCCGATACTTCCCATTCCATTCGGTCCAGAGAACGGGAAAATTGCCGACCTGATATCCGCCCTCACCGACATCCCACGGCTCCGCGATCAGCTTCACCTGGGATAGCACCGGATCCTGATGAACAATGTCGAAGAAGGCCGAGAGACGATCCACGTCGAAGAGCTCTCGAGCGAGCGCCGAGGCAAGGTCGAACCGGAAGCCATCGACGTGCATTTCCAGGACCCAATACCGCAGCGAATCCATGATTAACTGCAGCACCTGAGGGTGCCGGACATTGAGCGTATTGCCGGTTCCGGTGAAGTCCATGTAATACCGGGGCTGATCCGGCACCAGCCGGTAGTAGGCGTTGTTATCGATGCCACGAAAGGAAAGCGTGGGGCCCAGATGGTTTCCCTCGGCTGTATGGTTGTAGACGACGTCGAGAATCACCTCGATGCCTGCCGCGTGAAGCGCCTTGACCATTGCCTTGAACTCGCCAACCTGCTGGCCATGAGTTCCGAGGCTGGCAAACCGTCCTTCCGGTGCAAAATAACCGAGCGTGTTGTACCCCCAGTAGTTCCGCAGTCCCTTGTCCAGCAGAAAGGCATCGTCGAGAAAGGCATGCACCGGCAGCAGCTCAACGGCGGTCACACCGAGGTCGGTCAGGTACTTGATCGCTGCCGGATGACCCAGCCCGCTATAGGTCCCTCGCAATTCGCGCGGCACGTCGGGATGCCGGATGGTGAACCCTTTGACATGGACCTCGTAGATGACCGATTCGTGCCACGGAATGCTGGGCGGCCGATCGTTATCCCAGTCGAAGAACGGCGTCGCTACCACGGCCTTAGGAACGCCCCCCGCATCGTCCTGGTTATCCCGAGCGAGATCGGCCGCAGCGTCCCCCAGGCGATAGCCATAGACCGGGGCCGACCAATTAACCGATCCAGCGATAGCCCGGGCATAGGGGTCGAGGAGCAGCTTGTCGGGGTTAAAGCGGGCGCCCCTGGCGGGGTCGTACCGTCCCGCCACGCGAAATCCATACAGCTGTCCTGGTCCAATCCCGGGCAGGTAACCATGCCAGACATGCGCGGTTTGTTCGCGAAGCGAGATGCAGCGAGCCTCGCGGACATCATCTGGATTGTCGAAGAGGCAGAGCTTGACCGAAGAGGCGCCTTCTGAGAAGAGCGCGAAGTTCGTTCCTTGACCATCCCAGGTTGCGCCGAGTGGAGAGGGCTTGCCGGGCCAAAGTTTTGCCCGCCGAACAGAGCTGCGCGAACTGGCGGTGGCTGACACACAATCTCCTGAGATCGGACAGCATCGCTGTCAGCGTTCGGCGTACGTACGATACTATCGATCCTTCTTTGCGCTAGTCAAGGTCACCCGTCAGGACTCACCACTGGGGGCCCCCGATGCCACATCACCACCTGGCTCCGTCTCGGGCTCCATCAGGTGGACCCAGATTAACTCGAACAAGTCGGCCGACCGGCCATGCCGGTCCCGGACAATCCCGGCGGCCGTAGGCGCATCATCCGCTTCAACATCATCTATGCGTTCTTCACCAGCAAGCTGATAGGTCACTTGATATCGCATGACATCTCCTACGCATCCGGCCCGCCCCGCGAGACTTCGCTTCTCTCGTCACAGGCTTGTCTCCCGCGACATCGGTTCCCCACCCGGGTACTCGGCACCAGCGAATGCTATCACGGTCAAAAAGGGCTTATAGAACATAGGTGCGACAGTGTCAACACCCGTTTCGCGCGTTGCCGCTGCGGTGTCCCCACCAGTATGAAACTTCATCGGTAAGACCGGGCGAGTGGAGTCTGGTAGACCGGCCTCCATGTCCAGCTCGCGGCGCGCGGCTTTCAGGTCATCGACGCCGAGTCGGAACGTGGCGGCCGCCTCCATCAATCCATCCCAGTCCAGATGCGCGACCGCCGTGCGTGAAGCGTCGATGCCGGCTCGCATGCTTGACGCCGCCGCGACATATGTCTGATGAGACAGGGGAAACCGGCGAGGGGGTGTCTCCACCATGAATGGGACATCAAGTTCCTTCAGCAACTCTTCAATCCGGTTCTGACCCCGTCGTAACGCGAAGATATTTCGGCTCTTCGCCGCCGAGAGAGCAACGAGTGAGTCGCCCTCGGTGATGACCGCGTCGAGTCGCGGCGCCACATACGCGAAATAAGCCGCGTCCTCTCCGGTCATCCGCGTGGGCCGCGCCGGGCCTAGGGCTGGTCGCCCCGGCGACCAGCCCTGGGCGATCATGGTCGACGCCGCGGCGATGATGACGACCATCAGAGCCATCAACGGAAGGAGTCGCCTCGGCGGATCGCTCCGCCGCGCAGGTGCTGCGACAGGTGAGCCGGCTTGACCGTTGTTCATCGTCGTCGCCGCTGGACAGTGCCTGGTCCGTCATCAGACGCGCTCTGGTCCGAACCAGCGTACTTGCACATCGAGCGCTCCGGTCGGCATGATGGCGGGCAACGAATGTCGATCATCAGCTGGGGCGGCCCACCCTCGATGGAGTGATGCTCATGGCACGAGGAGACGGAGAGGACCGCGGCGGCATCGACATCCGATCAACTATGCCACCGCCGAGCATCATTATCGAATCAGTCTCCCCGGAGCTGGACGGCGGTCGGTATCCGGTGAAGCGGGAGGTTGGCGATCGCCTGTGCGTCGAAGCCGACATCTTCAAGGAAGGCCACGACGCGATCGCTGCCGTGCTCCGCTATCGTCAGCTGGGCAGCACGTACTGGCTTGAGGAGGAGATGCACCAGGTCGACAACGACCGGTGGTCTGCCTCGATCCTGCTCTCGGCGAACGGACGTTATGAATATGCGGTCCAGGCGTTCCCCGACCGGTTCGGTACGTGGCATGAAGAGATCGTCAAAAAGGTTGCGGCCGGGCTCGACGTGACCAGTGAACTCCTCGAAGGACGATCGATCATCGCCGAAGCAGGTTGCCGGGCGAGAGCAAGAGATGCCGAGATCATTCGGGCGGCTCTTCGGTTAATCGACGCCGCTCCATCTCCGCCTGTCGCGCTCGACCAGGCGGTGACGACGGAGTTGCTCGGCGCGATGCAACGCAACCGATCGAGGTTGGGAGCCGCGACCTCCGAGCCGGTGCTTACCGTCATCGTCGATCGGGTCCAGGCCAGGTACGCGGCATGGTATGCCATGTTTCCCCGCTCGTCCGGACGGGTCACGGGCCGGGGCGCAACGTTGCGTGAAGCCGAAGCTCGCCTCCCCGAGATCGCCGCCATGGGTTTTGACGTCCTTTACCTGCTTCCGATCCACCCGATCGGTCATGCGCACCGCAAGGGACCGAACAACACCCTCGTCGCTGGTCCCGAGGATCCCGGGGTACCCTACGCAATCGGCAACGAGCACGGGGGCCATGACGCCATCGAGCCGACCCTTGGCACCCTGGAAGACTTCCGACACTTTGTCGCGGCCGCCAGTCACCACGGGATGGAAGTCGCGCTCGATCTGGCGATCCAGGCCTCACCAGATCACCCGTGGGTCACTGAGCACCCGGAGTGGTTCTCAAAGCGGCCTGACGGCAGTATCAAATACGCGGAAAATCCGCCCAAGAAATATGAAGACATCTACCCGATCAATTTCGACCAGTCCGACTGGTATGGGCTGTGGCAAGAGGTGAAACGCATCGTTCTCTTCTGGATCGCGCAGGGCGTGACAACCTTTCGTGTCGATAATCCTCACACCAAGCCAACGGTCTTCTGGGAATGGCTGATCAATGGCGTGCAACTGACGCATCCTGAGACCATCTTTCTCTCCGAGGCATTCACGCGGCCAAAGGTGATGAAGTCGCTCGCCAAGGCGGGCTTCACGCAGTCCTACACCTACTTCACCTGGCGGAACTTCAAACGAGAGCTGGTCGATTATTTCACCGAGCTGACGCAGACGGATGTCGTGGAATACCTGCGAGGCAATCTCTTCGCGAATACTCACGATATCCTTCCCTACATCCTTCAGGAAGGTGGTCGACCCGCGTTCCAGATGCGGGTGTTCCTGGCCGCGACACTATCGTCGGTATACGGCATCTACAGCGGTTTCGAGCTTTGCGAGGCAACGGCCGTTCCCGGCAAAGAGGAATATGCCAATTCCGAGAAATACGAATTCAAGGTCTGGGATTGGGACCGCCCTGGCAATATCATTGAGTACGTCGCCCGTCTCAACCTTCAGCGACGAGAGCACCCCGCGCTGCAGGAATACGATAACCTGCGCTTTCTTGACAGTTCGGACGACAACGTCATCGCATATATGAAGGCGACGGAGTTGAACGACGACGTGGTGGTGGCAGTCGTTAACCTCGACCCGTTCCAATCGCATGACACGACTGTCGTCATACCAACGACGGTCCTTGGAATCGCCTCGGACGAGCAGTACCGTGCCACCGAACTGCTCACCGGTGAAACCTTCATCTGGACCGGTGAGGACCAACAGATGCGGCTGGACCCGCAGCAGCAGCCGGCCATGCTCTTCCAGATTAAACGATGGCGGCACGTCGATTACGCCGAACCCTGCTACTGACCTATCCGGGTCGACAACGCCCTTGAACGACCAGTTCGCCACGCGATAGCGCCTGCAAGGGACGTGCAAGGGGTGGCATTGCAACCTTTCACGCCGCCACTATCGGCGGAAGGAAATGAAGCAGATAATTGGGGGAGCTGAAGTCAGCCGGCACGTGGACGTCAGTCGAACTGAAGGCGGCAAGCATGTTGAATCGTGACCAGCTCTGGTACAAGGACGCCATCTTCTACGAGGCGCCAGTTAAGTCCTTTGCTGACTCCAATGACGACGGGATGGGCGATTTTCGTGGGATGGCGTCGAAGCTCGACTATATCCGGGATCTCGGCGTCGACTGTATCTGGCTCCTGCCCATGTACCCATCACCGCTCAACGATGACGGCTATGACATCTCCGACTTCACCGCGATCCATCCCGACTTCGGCACCGTGGACGACTTTAAGAATTTCGTTGACCTGGCCCATGCCAAGGGCCTCCGGGTCGTCGTCGACCTGGTCATGAATCACACATCAGACCAGCATCCCTGGTTTCAGGAGGCACGAAGCGATCCCGACTCGCCGAAGCGCGATTATTATGTCTGGAGCGACGATGCGACCCGATACCCGGACGCCCGCATCATCTTCACCGACACCGAGGTATCGAACTGGTCGTACGACCCGGTGGCCAAACAACACTTCTGGCATCGCTTTTTCAGCCATCAGCCTGACCTCAACTACGACAACCCGCAGGTGTGGCGAGAAATGCTTGATGTCACTCGGTTCTGGCTCAACCTGGGACTCGACGGCTTTCGCTGCGACGCCGTCCCTTACCTCTACGAGCGAGAAGGCACCAACTGCGAAAATTTACCGGAGACTCATGGTTTCCTACGCGAATTGCGGCGGATGATCGATGAAGAATTCCCGGGGTCCGTCCTGTTAGCCGAGGCCAATCAATGGCCGAGCGATGTCGTTCAGTACTTCGGGAGTCCGGAAGACCCTGAGTTCCACATGGCATTCCACTTTCCGCTCATGCCGCGCATGTTCATGGCGATGAGGCGCGAAAGCCGGACGCCAATCGTCGAGATCATGCAGCAAACGCCGGAGATCCCGGGGGCCTGCCAGTGGGCCATCTTTCTCAGGAATCATGACGAACTGACACTTGAGATGGTGACCGATGTCGAACGCGACTATATGTACTACGAATACGCACGTGAGCCGCGGATGAGGATCAATCTCGGCATCCGGCGTCGCCTGGCAACACTTCTCGATAACGGCCGTCGTCAGATCGAGATGATGAACTCGTTGCTGCTCTCCATGCCTGGAACGCCGGTTATCTACTACGGCGACGAGATCGGGATGGGGGACAACATCTACATGGGTGACCGCCACGGAGTGCGGACACCGATGCAGTGGTCACCCGATCGGAACGCGGGTTTTTCACGGGCGGACTGGGCCAGGCTCTATTCTCCCGTCATCATGGACCCGGTCTACGGGTATCAGGCGGTGAATGTCGAAGCCCAGCAGCGAACGCCGACGTCACTCCTGAACTGGATGAAGCGGATGATCGCGGTCCGGCGGCGCTATCGCGCCTTTAGCCGCGGGAGCCTGGAGTTTCTCCACCCCGACAACCTGAAGGTGATGCCATATATTCGTCGCTACGAAGGCGAAACGCTTCTCTGTGTGGTGAACCTCTCGCGGTTCGTTCAGTACTGCGAACTTGATCTTCGCGAGTTCAATGGCTGGCTCCCGGTCGAGCTCATCGGCGAAACGAGATTTCCGATGATCGGGGAGCTTTCCTATTTCCTGACGCTTGGTCCCCACGCCTTCTACTGGTTCCGCCTTGAGCCACCGGTGGAACAACCACCAGCATGACGTCTCAGTCCAACACTCCGCCGACGTTAATGACCGCGGAGGAACTTTCCATAGCGGTCAAGGGCGACCTGCCCGCCGCTCTTCGCGACTTCCTACCCCGGCAGCGCTGGTTTGGCGCCAAAGACCTGGCCGTAACTGATGTATCCATCGATGATCTTTCCGTCTCCCCCAGCGGGGAGTTGTGGCACATGATGGTCGTCGCTTCGATGACGGTCGCGTCTGGCGACGCCTTGCGGTATCTGGTCCCGCTCGTTGCCATTCCTGGCGGACCGGCCACCGGGTCGAACGTGCTCGCCATCGAGACGCGAAGCGGGAGGTGGTCCCTCGTAGACGCCTTCACCGTTCCGGCATTCCTCAGCTGGCTCCTCGGTCAGGTGGCGGCTGGAGCGGTCTGGCCGACTGAACAGGGCCAATTCCGGTGGGCGATCGAAGGGGCGATGGATCAATATCTCGCGGCGGCATACACCGGACCCTCAAAAGTCGGAACAGCCGAGCAAAGCAATACGGCAGTGACTTTTGGGGATGCCCTCTTCTTTAAGCTGTTTCGCCGTCTCCGTCTCGGCGAGAATCCTGACGAGGAAATTAGCCGCTTTCTCAGTCAGGAGACGACCTTCCGTCACCTTCCACGGCTCATGGCGACCGGCCACTATGAAACACAATATGCGCCCGAGGTTGGGATCGGCATCGTCCAGACGTTTGTCCCCAGCATGGGCGACGGCTGGTCGTGGATGCTGCGGCACCTCGCGAATCTGAAAACGCTGTCGGAGGACAACCCTGGCATCATCGCCGCGGCCCTTCTCGGGACCCGGACCGCCGAGTTGCACCGGGCCCTGGCCAGCGCGCCCGAAACGTCAAACTTCCACGCCGAGGGGATTTCCTCCAGCGATACGGACAGCTGGACTCGCGAGACCGCCAACGCCCTCGATGACGTCTGGCGGTCGCTACTCGTCGACCGGCACCGTTTGTCCCCACAAATCGTGGAGTTGATCGACGCCGTTGGGCCACACGTGTCGGCATTGCGGGATATCCCTGCAGGCCACATCGACCTGATTGATCACCTGAAGATTCGGGTCCATGGGGATTATCACCTCGGCCAGACGCTCAGGACGCTGAGCGACGACTGGACGATCCTCGACTTCGAAGGAGAGCCAGCTCGAACAATCGACGAGCGGCGCACCAAAACGTCTCCCCTCAAAGACGTGGCGGGAATGCTCCGGTCTTTTGCTTACGCGCGAGCGACCGCCGGCCAGTCTCGGAGCTCCGGGGACGGGGCAGTCCTTGACCAGTGGCAACGCGCCGCACGTTCGGCCTTCCTCGCCGCCTACCGGGTCGCCGCGAGCGAGACGCCCGGACTCGTACCCGCGGACGATGGGGCATTCGCCCGGGCACTTGCGGCATGGGAACTCGACAAAGCTATCTATGAGCTACGGTATGAGATGAGGAACCGCCCGGACTGGCTTGGGATCCCCCTCTCAACCCTGGTCGATCTCTCCCACAGCCGGTAAGGGACGTTCAGCCGACGCCGGACACATCAACGCCGGCACGTCCCTGCCGCTCTGCGAAGACGCGATAGTCCATCTTCGGGAAGGGGTTGTCCCGCTCGACGAGTTTCTCGACAAATTGACGAGCAGTGTCGTCCAGTGACTCCTCCAGCTCGGCGAAGTCGGCGAGGCGATCAAACCGCTCGAGGTGTTTCGTGAAGCGCTGAGACGCATATTCCTTCGCCTGACCCGTCGTCACCAGGAAGGGCCAATCGCTGCTTTCTAGCAGGAGGAGCTCCCGTGCCGCCTGGTTCAAAAGCGTGAGACGGTCACCCGTCGCGTCGGGAAACCGTTGCACCAGACGCTCCATCCGACGTTCAGCAGCATGGATTGGCGGCCACATCCACTGCGTGTCGACATTCATCCATGTGAAGTGATTGCCTCCGGCGCCCCAACTTGATTCGGGCAGCGCCATCACCCGGTCCGGTGGATGGTGCTCGACGATCCGGCTCGCCGTGGACAGCTCCACCACGTCACTTTGGGCGAGACCCCGCAGGACCCCCTTGAGCCAGTCAACGCCTTCGAACCACCAGTGGCCAAACAGCTCCGTGTCATAAGCGGAGGAGATGACACCGAACTCACCCTCGTTGTCCCGGTGAAATGTGGTGAGCAACTCCTCGACCAGGCGAACGTAGTCTTCAGCGTGAGCGACCGTCCGCTCCGCGGCCTTTACTGGGTCATAGGGGGGCTTATTACCCAGATCCACACCGGCGCCACCGATACGCCAGTACTGCATCCCGGAGACGCCGTCCTTGCGGTGGAACTCGCGGTAGGCGAAATCACCCGGGTATCCAAACTGACCGGACCAGACCTGCTGGCCG
>JAABUR0100001251.1_pt1 | contig 46847 bp, 44 predicted proteins | sample 5560091 | NCBI WGS metagenome assembly JAABUR01 (sample SAMN10711879, study PRJNA513375) | rock metagenome | isolation source: Antarctica rocks | place: Antarctica: Victoria Land, University Valley sud | reverse complement strand
TTTCTTTCTACATCACATTCTACTCGTGTCACAAACACATTTTCTTCAAGCTTAGCGCAGTCTCTGAATATTACTTAAATAAAAGCTTTTGTACTCATCTTCTTCTGTATTCTTAATATTCAGTTATAACTATTTCTAAAGATCAAGCATTATTTAATTCTGACTTTCGCTGATTGACTCATTTAAACACGATTCTGACATTTAATATCTTGTTGAGTTGAGTTGAGTTTTTGAGTTGAGTTATTGAGTCAAGCTTCTCAACTCGACTTGAGTGCTTGAGTTCAACTTCTCAATTCAACTCAACACTTTTTCAAAAAAATTTCAACTTGACTCAACACTTTTCAAGTCAAGTACTCAACTTGAACTCAAGTACTCAACTTGACACAATCAGTCTAATTGCAAACACACTCACTTAAGCGACAATTTTCTCACTGACGAAGTCAGAATACTCTGACATTATCATAACAGCGCAGAATAAAGCGAAGATGATGTTTCAGACTCACTTTTCATCATCTTCAAAGATCTTCATGCTGAACACAATAAACTTTGAGTATTCATTCTTAATTGAAAATGACATTTCACTGATGCATCATAAGATTAAAAGAGTTGTCTACAAAGCAACATCTGACAAGATGTTGAAATATATAAAATATATAAATAAAATAATGTGCAGACTCGTCAATGATACATCAGAATAAATATACTCTCTCTTTGAAAAATGTTTATAAAAGAGAATACAGTCAACTCAGTTCAAGAGCGCAGTTACAATAATGATGCAAAAGTCAGGCAAGAAAGATTACTTCAATGCAAAAATATATAAATCAATTATGTTACTTAACACATTGAATAAAATATTGAAGTTCATTATATTTGAACATCTGTGAAATGTCATAAAAGCTTGCAACTCACTATTAAACACTCAAATGAGAGTTTGCAAGCACAGATCAATAAATACAACTTTGCAACTAATTACAGAAAAAATATATACTGTGTAAAGTGACATGAGAAGAAAAGTAGTTTCACTGCTGAGTCTGAATGAGAAGAGTGCATTTAATAATATGATGCACAGCAAACTTTTACATGACATGAAGAAAAGAAAAGTTTCTAGACTGCTTCTCAAGTTTGTGAAGAACTTTCTGAAAGATCAATGTATTATGATCATCATTAATGATTACATGATGATAAAATGCAACGTGAACATTAACATATCATAAAATTCTTTGCTATCATTGATATTATATTTGTTTTACAATGCAAACTTGTTAAAAGCATGTGATGATATTAAGTTAAGAACTAACTTCATAAACTTTATGAATGATATCAATATCTTGACATGTAAAAAGTTTATGAAATACAACTGCAGAGTTCTTAACAAGATTTATGATAGATGCAAACAGTGATCAAAAATGTATAATATCAAATTCTTAATGACAAAGCATAAGTTGATTCACTTTATGAAAACTTCTAAATGATTTAATATGAAAGTTGATGTAAAGCTGATGAAACATTAGATTGACTTGAAATCAGATATCAGAGTTTTGAGAGTTCAACTGAACTTCAAACTAAGATAAGTGATTCACATGCATCATGTTGAAGCAAAACTAGTGATTAAACAAAAGATCATGCAGACAATCATTGAATCTACTTGAAATTCATCAATGATGATGAGTAAGTAAATATACTTCGTAATGACACATTCTTTGCTTAGTCACAAAGTCATCATATAATATACATCACAAAGAATGAAAGATCATTGAAAGAATCTGAACATCAAGTTGAGATCAATGCAAGAAAGAGCATTGTGACAGATCATTGATGTTTATCATGTAATATTAACAGAGATTCTACAAATGAAAATAAACATGACATTGATAAATATTCACTTATGAAAGCTGATACAAAAATCAATAACAAACATGAACTCTTGAAAATCAGATAAAGTTATTGAGATGACAATGCATTGAATTCACAACAACTTGATACTTAAAAGAGATTGAAAATCAAAGTTGTACAAGACATCTTTACAGCTGAAGCAAAAGTAAATAAAAGAAATACTTGAATAAATGAAAATGAATTAGAGTCATCTCTACACAGCAACTCTCTGATCAAAGTCATCAAAGATAATTATAGTTGCAAACAAGAAAATATTAATAAGATAACATAATTTCAACACATTTGCATTGAAGCAAAGAGTTTACTTAAATGATAGTGACAGCAAAGACAATGTTACAGTGATTGTGATAAGAATGAATTGAAAGCTAAATAAAAGACTGAAAGAATCAACTTTAGTCATCACTCATCATGATGAGCTGAAAGAGTTAGTTGCAAAGATGAAACATTTCACAGACGTAGTGACAGTGAATCAAGAGTGTCATGAAAAGATATATAAAATATACAGTGACAGTCAGATCTTTCTGAAAACAGTGAAAGTCATGACATCAACAAAAGATCAGACACATCTGCGATGAGTTCAGATTGAACATGAGAATATTTAATCTTAAGAAGTCACGCTGAAGTTACATTGAATGATAGAACATGCAGATGTGCTTGAAAATAAAGCAGCAAACAAGATAACTGATAATGCACATAAGTTATTTTTATCATTGATTGAGCATCAGCGCACTGAAATAATGACATGACTGACGCTTATACAGAAACAGATCAGATAGACATGAAGAATAGTTTGAAGAAAGAGATTCAACGCAGTTCATTTTTGATATTTGATATCAGAGATGACTCATCAGCATTTGCATTTACACAAAGATTATGCAAAGTCTCACAACGCATTATTGATGCAGTTATGCATGAGAAAAATTGATTTCAATCAATTTCTACATGAAAGATGAGTACTTGATATTGCTATGATGATTTGCAAATGCAACGAAGATCAAATGTCGATCAAGCACATTTTATTAACATGTTTTAAATGAAAGATAGAATGAAAGATGATGCAATGTAAAAAGAACATCACGAACTGAAGAAAGCTTCTAGAAATTATAAGCATGATAACAATGATTATTCAAATAATATTCTTGACAAGCATACTTAATCAATTTCAGACTGTGACATCATCAAAGAGTCAGATGAAAGAGAGAAAGAGTAAAGAAGAAACAAGTTCATAAAGTTTTTGCATTAAGAACAGTTACAGTATAAAGCGCAGAGAAAAGCGATAGTAAATATGAAAAGAGCATTACGCTAGCATAACGCTCGCTACATTATATAAAATCTTGCATAGACTCATAATGAGTGTTGAATTGAGTAAGAATAAAAAAAAAAGCAAATGAGAATCTTTGATTCTGCGTGAACTATCAAAAGCTAAATGTCATTTTCAAAAGAAATAAATATTCTTTATTACTGATAAACAAGATCATTGATAAAATATTAAGTTGCAAGCATTTGACTAAATTGAACATCATATCAACATTCAACAAACTTCAAATGCATCTTGATAATAAAGATTACATCACTTTTATCATTGCTTTAAAAGCATATAAATGTCAAAATCGTGTCTAAATAATACAATCAATGAAGATCAGAGTTAATAGTGCTTGATCTTTAGAAATAGCTATAACTGAATATTAAGAATACAGAAGAAGATTGATACAAAAGCTTCTATTTATGTAATGTTCAAAGACTGTGTTAAACTTGAAAGAGATGTGTTTGTGACATGAAAAGAATATAATGTAGATAAACAAAATGTTGATGAAAGAAAAGAGTATTAAGAAAGAAAAAAAGTGTTAAGTCATATCTGAGTCATATCTGAGTCAAACCTGACTAGCTCGCTGATTAGCTTTAATCATTACGCAAAGAACTCGCTAGCGTTCACTGCGAATTGATTAAAGCTTCAGCCTTGTTCAGTCTTGATATGCTCGTAACATTATTCTTCTCTTCAAAAATTTATATTTATATAAATGTAGTTTATTTGCTCACTTTTGTTGATAGTTATTTTGATATTTAGCGCGATTTGTTTGAATATAACTTATGAAATTCATTCAAAACTTTCTCTGAGTTATCAAAATTCTTTTTATCAACATAGTGTCAGAATCATGTCTAAATGATACAATCAATGAGAGTCAGAATTGATAGTGCTTGATCTTTAAAAATAGCTATAACTGAATATTAAGAATACAGAAAAAGATTGATACAAAAGCTTTTATTTATGTAATGTTCAGAGACTGCGTTAGGCTTGAAAGAAATGTGTTTGTGACATGAAAAGAATGTAATGTAAATGAACAAGATGTTGATGAAAGAAAAGAGTGTTGAGTCATATTTAAGTCATATCTGAGTCATATCTGAGTCAAACCTGACTAGCTCACTGATTAACTCTAATCATTACGCAGAAAACTCACTAGCGTTTACTGTGAATTGATTAAAGCTTCAGTCTTGTTCAGTCTTGATACACTTGTAACATTACTCTCTTCTTCAAAAATTCATGTTCACATAAATGTAGTTCATTTGCTCACTTTTGTTGATAGTTGTTTCGATATTTAGCGCGATTTGTTTGAATATAGCTTATAAAATTCATTCAAAACTTTCTCTGAGTCATTAAATTTTTCTTTATTGACATAGTATCGACTGACAACGAGATTCATTTATTCATGATGTCGACTACGAATCTTTTAATTCTATTCTGTGTTTGAATAGAAGTCAGAAGAGTTAAGAGATTTCAATTCAACGCAATTCGAATGATGTTAGAATGTTGCGTGAGCAGAAAAGTCAATCGTGCAGAGTTTTCATCTACGCGACAACACTTTCTCTAACAGTCACAATCGATCTACGAGAGTGATTGATGACATGTCGATGTCAGTAAGAGATGAAAAGATATCTAGTGAAATAGTCGTTCTCAGTATGAGAGTTGTGACTACAAGTGGTCGAAGAATTTGCAACTCGTCAACTGCGTCGATATACTGAAACATCTTCATTACATCGACAGTGTTGTTGAGTAATTGATGAAAAGATATCAGATAGAATAGTCGTTCTCAGTCTGAGAGTCGTGACTACAGTGCTCGAAGAAGTAGTGACTCGTCTATCACGCTGATATACTGAGAAGGCTTGAGCTCACCTTCTTTACTTGACGTCAAGTTATTCATCTATCTACGTGAAAAATCGAGAGCTCAAGAGAACGATCAGAACGCATTCTCTTTCATCGATCAGAGTCAAACATCGAACGATTGCGATCGCACGTCTATACTAACAATTCATTCAACGTCTACGTGACACAAGTCAAATCAAGAGAAGAAAAGAGTTACTCAGTACAATCACACTCTATCTTTTCATCATGTGCATCTCTCTTTCATCACATATTTCTCTGCGCAATGAATGACAATCATTGAGCAAGAGAACGCAGCTCTACGTACGTTACAATCACGAGCATCACGAGTGCAAAGAAAACGTCTTTCGTCTTCAAATCAAGAATCGAATCGAGACATCGTTGTATAGAATATCGTCAATGAAGAGCAGAGCAAAGACGATGCGTCATAAATGAACAACACAGACACTCATTAAGAGTTTACTTGAGCGTCACGCGCTGAATAGAAGCTATAGATTCATTACTTGATAACACAGTGTCAATCTTATTGTTTTGACTGCGCGAAGCAATCATATAGACGACGAGTGATTTTCTTTCTCAGAGAGTTTTGTTCACTCGATATAAATAGCATAGAGTCTTTCATGAGTCGAGTCTAAATCAATGTCACAAGAATGTATGAATTACAGACAGACAGACATAGTATCATTCGTCGTTTCTATCTAGATTTATTCATTTGACTTTGTACTATATTTAATCTCGATAGCGTCTGACGTTTAAAATATCATTTATCTCTCAATGTTCATCATCTTTAATAGTGATTGATCTGAATGATTCTGAATGCTGTTTTGATAGAAAGTTTTCTGAATATGATTACAGTAGCTTTGAACTGAACATTGAATGCAGATGCTTTATGCTGATTGATAAATGAAGATGATAGAAGATACTTACTTTGACAGTGATTTGATAGAAATCTAGCTGTTTATTCTTCAAATCTTTGCAAAGTCTTGTTGTCTTGACGTTTCTGAAAGATAGTCAAACTCAGTCATTTGCTTCATAAATGATATCTCATTTATGTTTATTGATTTGAACTTCAATGATCAGCTTCGTCTTTTTCAATTGTTAATGATTGAAGTTCAGTAACTTTTTTATTAAAATGACAATATCATTTGCTTTTCTAGCTTCAAGTCATTCATGAGTTGTTTCATAGTCAGTTGTATCTGAATTGAAACTCATTCAAAGATAAAATTCTTTATTAAAGTAGAAGAGAATTATTAAAGTGATTAAGAAGATATTGAAATTGTCATTGAATTTCATCATAGATATTCATTTGACTCAGTCGTTCTACATGTAATTGCAGTAGATTCTAAGTTTGCGTTCAACGTCTTGATTGACTCATTTCGATTGATCATTGATCTCAAAATAATAAACTGTGAATAAACTAGCTGTGATTCTCAGTCGCTTGCAAAGACTTTTTCACATAGTCAATATGAATTGAGAGTCTCTGTTCAAAACAATAGAACTGAGTAGATCATGCAGTCGATAAATGTTTCATAGCATGATTCAAATCATTTCTTCAACTGAAATGTCATCATCTTTTCAATGACAGAGAACATAGTGATGTTCTTTGATGAGATGATATATGATTGTACAAATAACGTTATAGTTTTCTGACAGAGATAGTTCAGTGATGAAGTTCATAGCTATATCTTTTCAGCGTTTCTGTGAAATTGAAAGAAAATGATGAAGTTCATTGATATTATTTCTAAAGACTTTGCTTTGCTGACAAGCATGATAGTTTTGAATGTATCATTGAATAGTAGCTTGATGATCTGATTAATAGTAGAAATGCTGAACTAGATCAATGATTCATTTATTGTCGAAGTGAGAGATTGAAGATTGATCATGCACTTCTTGTAGTAATTTCGTGTGCATGTTCTCAGAGATTCACAGTAGATCTTTTCTAAATAGAACGTCGTCAATGATTTCGTAGTTCTTCAATTTAGTGATATGAAATTTGAGCTTGTTTTCGTTTATAGCTTGTCTATATTCGCTGCAGAACTCATCTGTTTGATTGATCATTCATACTCATTGATAGAGATTTGCTTTTGATTCAATAAATAGAACATTAACTCTATCAAGAATCAGAATAGTCTGAAAATGATCTTCAAGACGCTGAGCTGATTCAGAGATGTTTGCTAAAAACATTCTCATTAAAGCATCGACTTTAGTATTCATTTTGCCTGATCTAAAGATAATCTGAAAGTTGAACTTCAATAAAATGTTCAGATAATTGACTTATTGTTGACTCAACTGTTTGTTTTTCATGAAAATCTTTAAAGTCTGATAATCGATGAACATCTCAATGAGTAGTTCAATGCATTTCAGCTCAAGTCATCAATGTTCAAAGCATTGAATAATGACTAGCAATTTCTTGTCATAGATGTGATAATTGATTTCAGTGAGAATCATGCTTTTACTGTAGAAGATCATTGAATGAAGAACTCTCTCATCATCATACTGAGATAGTATTTCATCTTTTACATAGTTCAAAGTATCAATCTTCAAAATAACTTGTTGTTTAAGATTAAAGTGACGAAGTATTGAGATTGAGCTGACTTGTTTCTTTAGATTGTCAAAGACTTGAACACAGATTTCATTTCAAACAAAAAATGTGTTCTTTCTAATCAGCTGAGTGAATGATTTGACTAGCTTCAAGAAGTTTCTAATGAAACAATGATAGAAGTTGATAAATTTCACAAAGCTCTGAATTTCTTTTAGATTGATCAAAGTAATTCAGTTGACTACGACTTTCACTTTAATAAAATTTATATGAAGATTTTGTTCTGAAACAATGACTTTTAAGAAAATGATTTCTTCTACATTGAATTTGCACTTTCAAATATTCACTTGTAGTTCAGCTTCTCATAGTTAACTCAATATCATTTTGATGTGTTGTTTATGTTCTTATTGAGTTTTGCTGTAGATAAGAATATCATTTAAATAGACTTGACAAAAGTCATTTAGAAAGTCTTATAAAATATTATTCATATATTGCTGAAATGAGATCAAGTCATTAATAAGTTCAAATGATAGCATTTTAGATTTATATACTTTTAAAGCAATAATAAAAATAATGTAGTTCTTGTTATCAGAATGCATTCGTAGTTTGTTGAATGTTGAAATGATGTTTAATTAAGTTAAATGTTTGCAATCAACTATTTTGTCAATCATTTCATTTATCAAAGATAAAAAATAGCGATTTCTCTTGATAATAGCATTGAGCTTTCAATAGTCAATGCAGAATCAAAGATCTTCATTTGCTTTTAAAGTGAACAGAACGAGTGAGAAATAAGAAGCTTTGCTAAAGATGATAAATTCTTTAAAAAGATTCTTGTTCAAATATTTCTTTACTTTCTGAAGCTTGTAAAGAGACATTCATTATGCTCGACAGCAAGATGATATTAAATCACTAGTAAGCTTTATCTTATGATTATATGAACAATGAGATGATAGCTTGTCAACTTGAGTTTGATTGAAGACATTTAGAAAGTTCTGATATTTCAATAATAGTTTGACTTTAATATTTTCTAGATTCTGAGTCGCTTCATTGATTAAGAAGATGTTTATGACATTTAACTTGCATTAAGTATTGTAAATAATTTCTCTATCAATGTCTTTGATAAATATAGCAAAAATCTCAGTACTATTCTTTCTTGAATAATTTAACAAAGTTTTGAAAAGAATTGCATTTATGCTTTAAATTAAGAAGAACTCTTTCTGATTGATTAAAACTGATCATTTTTTTAATTCTTACTTGATTCAACACTCATTATGAGTCTATGCAAGATTTTATATACTGTAGCGAGCGTTGCGTTAGCACAGTGTTCTTTTTGCATCAAAAATCGCTTCTTTCTGCGCTTTATACTATAACTGTTCTCAATGCAAAAACTCTATGAATCTGTTTCTTCTTTATTTTCTCTTTCTTTCATCTGACTTTTTAATGATGTTATAGCTTGAAATTGATTCAGTATGCTCATTGAGAGTATCATTCAAATGATCATTATTGCTGCGCTCATGATTTCTAAGAGCTTTCTCAAGTTCGTGATGTTTTCTTCTCATTGCATTGCTTTTCATTCTAATTTTCATCTGAAACATGTTAATAAAACATGCTTGATCAACATTTAATTTCTGTCATACTTGCATGTCATTGTAGTAACATTAAATACTCATCTTTCATGTAGAAATTGATTGAAGTCAATTTTTCTCATGTGTAGCTGTATCAATAATGCGCTGTGAAACTTTGCATGACTCTTGTGCAGTCACAGATGTTGATGTGTCATTTCTAATGTCAGATATTGAAAATGAGCTGCGTTGAATTTCTCTTTTCAGACTACTCTTCATGTTTGTCTGATCTATTTTTGTATGAGCATTAATCTCATTGTCACTTCAGTGTGTTAATGCTCAGTCAATAATAAAGACAAATCATATGCGTCATCAATTATCTTGTTCATTACTTCATTTTCAAGTACTTCTGCATATCTCATCACTCAATGTAACTTCAGCATAACTTTTCAAGATTAAATGCTTTCATGCATGATTTGAACTCGTTGCAGACGTGTCTGATCTTTTGTTGATATCATAACTTTCACTGTTTTCAGAGAAGTCTGACTATCACTGTATACTTTGTATATCTTTTCATGACACTTTCAATTCTCTGTTGCTACGTCTATGAGATATTTCATCTTCGCGATCAATTCTTTCAGTTCTTCATAATGAGTGATGACTAAAGTCAATTCTCTCAATCTTTTATCTAGCTCTCAATTAATTTTCATTGCAATTATTGTAACATTTTCTTTACTGTCACTATCGACTGACAACGAGATTCATCTGTACGTGATGTCGACTACGAATCTTTTGATTCTATTCTGTGTTCAAATAGAAGTCAAAAGAGTCAAGAGATCTCAATTTGACGCAGTTCAAACGATGTTAGAACGTTGCGTGATCAGAAAAGTCGTCGTGTAGAGTTTTCACTCACGCGACAACATCTCTTCTAACAGTCACAATCGATCTACGAAGAAGATTAATGACATGTCAATGTCAGTAAGAGATGAAAAGATACTACTAGTGAAAAAGACAACTCAGGTGAAGAGTCTGCGAGTTGTGACTACAAGTGATCGAAGAATTTGCGACTCGTCGACTGCGTCGATATCGAAACGTCTTCATCACATCGACAGTGTCGTCGAGTAATTGATGAAAAGATATCAGGTAGAATAGTCATTTCAAGTATTGAGAGACGTGACTACAGTGCTCGAAGAAGTAGTGACTCGTCGATCACGCTGATATACTGAGAGAGCTTGAGCTCACCTTCTTTACTTGACGTCAAGTCATTCATCTATTCACGTGGAAAATCGAGAGCTCAAGAGAACGATCAAAACGCATTCTCTTTCATCGATCAGAGTCAAACATCGAACGATTGCGATCGCACGTCTATACTAACAATTCATTCAACGTCTACGTGACACAAGTCAAATCAAGAGAAGAAAAGAGTTACTCAGTACAATCACACTCTATCTTTTCATCGTGTGCGTCTCTCTTTCATCACATATTTCTCTGCTCAATGAATGACAATCATTGAGTAAGAGAACACAGCTCTACGTACGTTACAATCACGAGCATCACGAATGCAAAGAAAACGTCTTTCGTCTTCGAATCAAAGATCGAATCAAAACATTGTTGTATAGAATATCGTCAATGAAGAGCAGAACAAAGACGATGCGTCATAATCAAACAGCACAGACACTCTCATCAAGAGTTTACTCGAGCGTCACGCGCTGAATAGAAGTTATAGATTCATTACTTGATAACACAGTGTCAATCTCATTGTTTCGGCTGCGCGAAGCAGTTGTATAGACGACGAGTGATTTTCTTCCTCAGAGAGTTTTGTTCACTCAATATAAGTAGCATAGAGTCTCTCATGAGTCGAGTCTAAATCGATGTCACAAGAGTGTATGAATTACAATTACAATTACAATTACAATTACAATTACAATTACAATTACAATTACAATTACAATTACAATTACAATTACAATTACAATTACAATTACAATTACAATTACAATTACAATTACAATTACAATTTACTGTCACTATCATTTAAGTAAACTTTTTGCTTCAATGCAAATGTGTTAAAATGATGTTAATTTATTAACATTTTCTTGTTTACAACTATAACTACTTTTGATGATTCTGATCAGAAAATCATCATGTAAAGATGATTTCACTTCATCTTTATTTATTCAAGTATTTCTTTCATTCACTTTTGCTTCAGTTATAAAGACATTTTGTGCAGCTTCGATTTTTGATCTCTTTTGAATATTAAGTTGTTGCAAATTTGATGCATCATCATCTCAATAACTTCATCTGATTTTTGAAAGTTTATGTTTATTATTGATCTTTGTATCAGCTTTTGTAAATGAATATTTATCAACATTGTATTTATTTCTATCTGTAAAGTCTTTATTAATGTTGCATAATAAACATTGATGATTTGTCATAATACTTTTTCTTGTACTGATCTCAGCTTAATATTCAGATTTTTTCAATGATTCTTCATTCTTTGTAACATGTATCATATGATGACTTTGTGACTAAGCAGAAAGTGCATCATTACAAAGTATATTTGCTTTCTCATCATCATTGATGAGTCTCAAGTAGACTCAATGATTGTCTGCATGATCTTTTGTTTAATCACTAGTTTTGCTTTGACATGATGCATGTGAATCACTCATTTCAGCTTGAAGTTCAATTAAACTTTCAAAATTCTGATATTTAATTTTGAATCAATCTGATGTTTTATCAACTTTACATTAACGTTCATATTGAATTACTTAGAAATTCTCGTAAAGTGAATCAACTCATGCTTTGTCTTTAAAAACTTGATGTTATGCATTTTTAATCACTGTTTGCATTTATCATAAATCTCATTAAGAATTCTGCAATTACACTTTATGAACTTCTTGTATGTTAAAATATTGACGTTGTTTATGAAATCTGTAAAGCTTGTTCTTAATCTGATGTCATCACATGCTTTTAACAAGTTCATGTTGTAAAACAGATATAATATTGATAATAGCAAAGAGTCTTGTAATATGTTAACGTTCATGCTGCATTTCATCATCATGTAATCATCAATTGTGATCGTGATACATCAATTTCTTAGAAAGTTTTTCACAAATTCAAGAAGTAGTCTGAGAACTTTTTTCTTTTTCATGTCATGCAAAAGTCTGCTATGTGCTACATTGTTAAATGCATTCTTCTCATTCAAATTTAATAATAAGATTACTTTTCTTCTTATGTCACTTCATACAATGTATATTTTTTCTATAATTAGTTGCGAAGTTGTATCTATTGATTTGTGTTTATAAACTTTTATTTAAGTATTCAATATTAAATTACACACTTTTATGATGTTTTGCAAATGTTCAAATATGATGAATTTCAGTATCTTACTTAACATGTTGAATAATGCAATTGATTTATATATTTTTGCATTAAAGTAGTTCTTCTTGTCTGACTTTTGCATTACTATTGTGATCACGCTCTTGAATTAAGTTGACTATATTTTCTTCTGCAAACATTTTTTAAAAAGAAAGTGTATTTATTTTAATGTGTTGTTAATGAGTCTGCGCATTATTCTATTTATGTATTCTGTGTATTTTGAAGTCTTGTTGAACATTATTTTGTAAATGACTCTCTTAATCTTGCAATGCATCAGCGAAGCATCATTCTCAATTGAGAGCAAGTACTTAAAGTTTTTTATGTTCAGCATGAGAATTTCTGAAGATGATGAAAAGTGAGTCTGAAACATCATCTTTGTCTTATTTTGCACTATTATAATGATGTTAAAGCACTCTGACTTGATCAGAGATAAAATTGTTGTTTAAGTCAATGTATCTGCAATTGCATTTCTTACTCATTTTGTAGTTTTGAATAGTTCTCTTGAGAATTGTTTAACATTTTGCATGATTTTTTAATATTCACTGCATTTCTGTTTTTTGATGATCTTGCTCTTCTTGTCACATACTTGAATGTACTCTGTTCAATCATCAATGATTCAACAGCTTCTTCTTATTCATTGCATGCTCTTAATGATCTTTATACACTTCTTCGTTCATTCTGCTTTAATCATTTCGTGTAATCTCACTTAGAGAGTGAAAATCTTAATGATCTTCTTCAGTGCATTCAGCAGTTGCTTAATGTATTCATTTATGCATTAACATTTCATCTCATAATTTAACAATGATTTTAACATTTGTTCTCTCAGAATATTAATGAACTTCTCTTCATTCATTGTCTTTCAATTACAACGCGATTTTCATGCTGATTCTTTGCAGATTTTAAAATCTATAATTGTCTGTATTAATAAATGATCTGAGAAGTTTTTCATTTCTTTATTGATTTCACATTGTATTAATCAATTCATAATATCATCTGTCGTGAAAATCAAATCTATTGTCATTTGAGATCTCTGATAATTTCTCGTAATTATATCTTAAAATAACATCAGCAATGTATTAACATTTATGATCATTTTAATTAAATTATTTGACAATAAATGCTGTCTTGAATAGAATGATTTTTCTCATGTGAAATGATGCAGATTGAAATCTTCTACAAGAATGCATTCTTTCAACATGTGTAATGTTTTTTCAATGTCTGAAAGACTTTCTTTTTCATGAATAACTTCATGATCTCTGAGTAATGAATTGTATGCTTCGTGAATATGTATAACTTTCTGAATCATCTGTGTATCATCTGTTAATGTTTATAATGTAATTGTGTTTACATTTTTGAAGTATCATGTTGAATATTAGATGTTGCTGTCAATTTTCTTGTTTATATAGAAACAGATTTTACTCTCATTATTCTTCAGCGTGAAGTTAACAGTTACTGAGCAGTATGCTCTCAAATTCTCATCAAATCATCAGAGTTCTTGAAGAATCAAAATGTCATAATTTTTTATCTTTTTCTCATGTAGTAGCATTATCATCATCTTTTCTCTGAACTTGTGAATGTTGTACTGTAGTATTTAAAGCTTCTTTTGCTGAAACATTAAAGTTTACATTCAAAGTCATTTGATGTTCTTTTGAGTGTTTATAATATGCTTACTTCTCTTGTAAAATCTTCAAAAGAAGATGATATTAAAATTGATGTGATTGATGTTGACTTCAACTCATTTATTTTTGACTTCTTGACTAAATGATTTAATATAGTGTTTTTGAATGTAATGATCATGCTAAGCAGATGACTTTCATTTGTTGAGCATTTCTGTTTTCTCTTCAAGTTATTGTCTATCAACAATTTTAAACTGATAAATATTTCTGTAAATATCTTTAACATCATCACTTTGAGTTCTTTCTGCTCTTGTACGACGTGATATAAAGATTTATGTTTCGTGACTCTCTTTATTCTCTCTTTTTCAATCTGTTGTTTATGACATTAAGAATCAAAGTCTCTGTATATACTTTGACATGTTTTACATTTTCACATGTCTTAAGTCTGTTTATGAAAACAATGCTTTAAGTGATAATTTAACGTGCAGTAAACGCATCTTTGCTTGTTTCTGCATTTATATGTTTTATGATTGTAATCTTGATACTTTAAACATTGATATGTTTTACAATTCAAATCATAAAACTGCGTGATTTTTATGTTAATTTCATGATATATTTTCTCATCAATTAGCTTGTTCATCATCTCAGCGCTGACTATGTATATCATCAGCAAGATGTATCTCTTCTGTTCATTATTCTTTGTAAGTCACTCGACTTTCTCAATCATCATCTTCAAATGTATATCTTTATTGATCTTGATGAGTGCTTTCATTCTTTTCTTCTTTATGTCTTTAAACATTTCTTCAATTTTAATTTCATGTATCATTATTTCAAAACTGACTTCATGCAGACTTGCATTCAATGAAATCTCTTTGATTCAAAAATCATTTTTCTTCAGTAATTTTTTGCTGTCTTTCATCTTGACTTAAAATATCAGTAGATTTGATTATCTCTTCATAATTTCTATGTTCTTGCATGTTGATAACATCTTGTTAACATCAATTTCTCTCGCTCATCTTACTATGTTTTTTGTTATTGTTATCATGATTTTCTTGATCTTCTTTTTCTTTTTAACAAAGATTTTAATCTTGAATTTCTTGCAATGATTTTGCACTGACGATGCAATGTTGACGTTGAGAACAAGATGACTTTCAAACAATGTTGTTGACTTTATGTTTACTCTCTTTGCTCAGTTATCAACGCATTTCTTCTTCTTTGCAAACTTCTTTTTAAGTCTGCTCATTATCTTTTTCAATCTCTTCAGCTGATTCTTTATGCATTGATTGACAATCGACGCAGTGACGCGTTGACGCGTCAGCTTTTCTATCATCTTTGTCAATCTTCTCATCTTCTCTCAGAGCATCAGCTCGTTGTTTCTACGTTCATTGAGCTTATAAAGTACTCGCAGCTTGTTTAATTTCTCATGTATATTCTTCATCTTGATTGAATTTTTCTACAAGATAGTGATACTCATCTTTCGCTCACTCACTGACATCACATCAATGATGCTCATCATTTGTCTCTGATGATCAGAATGAAGCGTAAGCATCATGTTAACGATGTTTTATTATTAAAAGAGATTAATGTCAATTTTAATGCTTTTTGTTATTTATGTCTTCGTCAAAAGTCATTAGTAATCTTCAATAACTAGAATAAGTTTTGCTCAGTAATTGAAACTGATCATTGAAGTATCATAAAGACTTTATTAAAAGTTGCTGAAGAGATCAAAGTTGATCATGATCAACTTGAGTGCTTTGAATTAAACAAAATCGAAATTATCGAAATTGAAATATTTAGTTGATCAGAAAAGACAATGATATCATATTGCATATTCAACAATATTTCATTTTTATTCATTCAAAGTTTGTCTAGTTGTTACAAATGTGTCAAAGATCAAACTTTAAGCAATTTACAATGAACATTAGTGAGTTCACTGTGTATTGATTAAAGCTAGTCAAGATCTAGTTGAGATCTGATTTAAATCTGACTCAGATTTAACTCAGATATAATTTAACATCTTTCTTCTTTTCTAGCATCTTCTAATCAGTTTCTATTGTTTTTTAAATAAACACACTTCTTTGTGTTACAAGTAGTTAACAGATATCTATGATAAACACATTTCTTTATATTAACGAAACATCTTTTGAATTAACATCTTTCTTGTGTTTCAACATGTTTTCTTTAAAACTAGCGTTAAATCTGAGTAACTACTATATAAAGCATGTTCTTCTTATATTTTATATCTTCTTTCTTCTGTATTCTTAAAGTCTTAGTTATAACTATCTTTATTGAATCAAACATTTCATTCATGACATGATTAGATTGAATATTTAAACACGATTTCAACATTACTTTAAGAATTCATTAATCACATGATATTGATTTCTATACTCATTCAAATTCACTCAACTGACAACGAAATGAGTATAAAGAAATTTGTGTATCTGATAATTAATGACATCAAAAGACAGAACAACATCAAGAAATTAATAAAATCAATGAGAATATATAATTATGTGATTGCTAGAGAATTTATCGCTCAGTCAGTAGCATCAGTTCAAATCAATTAAAAGAATCAAGAGATTAAGATCTTGATTACTTAAGAATCATTAAAAAAACTCTTTCTTAAATTAGCAACATTTTTCTTTGAAGATTAGACATTAAAACAGCGATCTTATCACATACTGTTGAACATCGCTTTTCGCTCAATCATCAACTCTTCGCTATGACTCAATCATCTGTGAAAAATTTCTTCAAGAATTATCAAAGTCTTTATTCTTCTGTCACTTCAGATTCAGTCATTTATTCTGAGCTATCACTTTGCATATCAAAATATCTTAGAATTGACTTCATACAAAAACATTATCAATCTTTGTCTCACTTTCAAACTTTCAATAAATCTCTGAAAGCTTTTACTTTCTGAGATATCAAAAATGTAAAGCAGTTACAATATTGAGTCAAACAAGACTCAGAAGTTTTTCTAGAAGATTTAAATAATTGTCATGATGAATTGATATATAAAGATTAGATCAGAGACTAAAGTCAAAGACTGAGTTGAAGATCAGATCTGAGTTAGCTTTGAAACTTTATAACTTTGTCAAAACATCATTTAGACTACGTCATATCTTCAACTTAATATGTCATGAGTTATGTTGTGCTTGACTTGACAATGCTTAACAAACTTTCTATAGTTGATCGATTTTCTTGAGTTATCAAGAGCTTCTTAATAATTAACTCTATCATAATATATACTTATTCTGTGTCTGCTTAGAATATCACATTATCATATCATTCTTATAGATCTCGTCTATTCAATTGATAGACTTAATCATCACAGTTCTAATTATTTTAAACTCTTCTTAGAAATGATGATTTAATATTCAAGCATGATAACAGTAATATGATTGCAACAAAGTTGAAATAATGACATCTCAATCTTGCAAAACATTATATCAGAATGTCATGATGTCAGATTATCAACTCAATTTAAAACATAAATCATCAATGTTTTAAATAATTTTGATTCATTGAATCTGTTTTGCAGTTCAATGAATCAAGTCATTAATCTAGTCATCATTATTTTAATTCAGTCTCAGCAATTCTGTTTCAATCATCTCAGTTATGTGTACAAATCTTTGCAATCTTAAGTCATAAAACTACTGTCTAGTCTTGATTCTGCTCAATTCATGTATATAAAAGTTGAGCTTTCGTTCTTTTCTTTCACTCTTTGTCTTTCATCTTGTACATTATCTGATGTATTGTTCTGTATTTAGTTCAAGTAATATAATAATTAATTCTCTATATTAATAGAATCTCTAGTTCAGTCTAGTTTCTAACATTGAAAATAAATGTCATATAGTGAAATCAGAAAGTAAAGAAGCAGAAAATGAACTCTCTCTTGATATTGATGAACAGCTGACATGAGCAATGCTTCAACATGATGAACTGCAAAAGAAACAAAAGCTAACAGTTATTCAATCAAAGATTGAGACTCTGCAAGTTATTGAAACAATAAAGAAAAGTTATTGAGTTTTCACTTGAGTTTTCATGAAGAACTTAAATGATTTATGCATTGTCTTCATAATGTCAATGATGATGAAACAAAGTTATCATGAGATCATCTTGCAAAAGTGAAGATTCTCAATGTCTTTGAAGAAGTATCATGATAAAATCATAAGAGAACATAGAGAGTGAATTCGTGATGTCAAAATCTCATTTCAAAATATTTTTTGATATTTTGAAAATGATAAGAAAAAGATTTTGTACTGCATGATTTATCTGAAGAATGAATCAAAGAAACTTTGATTCAATCATGAAGAAACTATGTTTGCAGCTCAGCAAATGTGATTTGATTTTATTGACTTTTTTCTGAATCTAATCGAAGACTTAATGAATTGAGACATAAACGTGACTTAGCGATACGCGAATGCATTGCAACGTTCAGATCAAATAATATGAACATTTGCAACTCATTTAAGCATTCTGAAACATCAACTTTTGTTGTATAATGATAAGCATAAGCGAGCTCATTTATTTATCAAGTTGAGATCTGAGCTGCGTATGATCATTACTAATGTGCAGTTGATTTCTATCACATGAAATGCATTAATCGATCTTGTCGCTTAATTGAAAATAAATCTGCGAAAAGAACACGTCTTGTTGTCGAAATGACTTCAAGACAAGAACTCACATGATTGAGATAAAATCAATAAGAAGACTCATTTAAAGTGAAAGAAATCTCATCAATTGACTAAACTCAACTCTTTATCAAAGATGAACTCACATGCTTCATCATATTATAGCAAGAATTTGTTCAACATAATGTGTTATATATGCAATCAAAAAAATCATTACTTTACTGATTGTAAAGATGAAAAGATCAAGAATAGATCAAAAGAATTTGATGTAAATTGAGTATTCATTGATTTGATGTTGCATATGAATTGTCTCAAGATTTCAAAAAAAGACAAGCTTTTAATGAATGCTTCAAATCATCAAGAAAAAAACAAGAAGTTCTCTTCGTAAAGACTTTTATATATAAAAAGCATGTAATTCAAAGAAATCAGAAGACAGAAACGAAGATTCACATGAATATCAACATCAAGATGAACGTAATTAGTTAACATTTTATCATCAAGCAAAGTATGTTATTACTGAACGTTGATCTCTCAAAATCTATCTGAATAAATGATCAGAGTGTTTATTATTATGACGTCTATAAGATGTGTTATTGACTGAGAAACAGCTGAAATATAAAGAAAAAAGATATAAGTATCTTCTATGCTATTAACAAGAAAGAATCTCTTCTGATTCTGAGTATATCAAGTATGCAATTCAAGCATATTTGAAAAAACATGATCATAAGAACATGATGTTTCAACGTGAATGAGCACGTATTTGAGTTGTTCTTTGCACAAGCATTTGCAAAAGCTTTATAAGATGAGTTTACTGTGTATACTCTTGTCATGATCAACATCATCAAAGAGTCAATCATTAAACATTCAGTAAAAGTAATGAATAACGTGACAAGTTGTATCACAAATGCGCTTGAAACGTAAACTTTACTCATTAAATTAAAAGAATATGAAGATGTATTTTTAACAGAAAATGTTGTCAAATTGCTTTTGCATAAAGATCACAATCATGCAATTAAAATCACTGCAGAGTCATTGTATGAATCATTGTATAATTTGTTGAACACAGAGTTAGTGAATTTAAGACAGTATTTAGATGATGTTTTAGCGAAAGAAGAAATTAAGCACTTCGTCAGCTCAACTGACGCGTCTATTTTATTCATTTTCAAAAAGAATGATAATCTTCATTTATGCATGAACTATTGAGATTTAAATAAGATCACTATCAAAAATCATCATTTACTGTCTTTAATTAATGAAACTTTAGACAGACTCAATAAAATCAAGCAGTTCACTAAGTTAAATCTGAAGAATGCTTATCATTGTCTCAAAATTCAATGTGAAGATGAGTAAAAAATAATGTTTCATATTTATTATGATCACTTTGAATATATGATCATGTTGTTTATCTTGATTAATGCATTTATCATCTTTCAAATTTATATTAATAAGATCTTGACAAAACTTTTAAATAACTTTTATGTTATTTATCTGAATGACATTCTAATCTTCTTCGTAGAGAAAACTAATTACGTAGATCACATAAAGCAGATTCTAAAGAAACTAAGAAAGTTCAAGCTATATGCTAGCTTGAAGAAGTGTGCATTCTTCATCACTAAAGTGAACTTTCTAAAATTTGTCATATTCACAGAGAGTGTTTCAATGAATCTAAGTAGAATAGACATCATCAAAACGTGATTCAGATCAAAGATGTATCAAGAAATACAAGTTTTTCTGAGATTCATCAATTTCTATCAACGTTTTATACATCACTAATTTCAGATAGCAGAGTTTTTAACAGAACTGCTGAAAGATAGTGTAAAAAATGTAAAAATAAATTCATTCATATGATTAAACGAAGTAAAACAAGCTTTTAATCAGCTTCGCGACGTCTTTATGAGAGCATTTATACAAAGACACTTTGACTCAGAGCAACATATATGCATCAAGATTAACGCATTTAATTATGCAGTTGCAAGTATTTTGTCTCAGTCAAATGATGAAAGTCAGTGACATTTGATTGCATTCTGATTCAAAATGATGATAAATGTTAAAAGAAATTATAAAATATATGATCAGAAGCTTCTAGTCATAGTAGCAATGTTTAAACTTTGACGACACTATGTGAAAGACAATTATCATACTGTTAAAGTTCTGACTGATCATAATAATTTGAAGAATTTTATGAACATTCAAGAGCTAAACAAAAGACAAGTTAAATGAGTCATAAGATTGTCGATCTGCAACTTTGAAATAGCACATAGATCAGAAAAGATAAACTTGATCAATGCATCATCAAGATGATTTGATCATAAGAATGAAAATATTTCTGCAAATCATTTGCTGCTTACTCTGCAGCGAAAGTTGATGAGAATAGAAAGCTTAAATAACTTTATATTCGTAGCAATCAGAGAACTATACTGTATACAAGTGATTAACAATGTCAAGAAAATGTTCATTCACAGTATAAGTATGAACAAATATTCAGCAAAACATGTCGAGAGCAGACTGCAAGAAGAAACTCATTGATGAACATAAGTGATTAACGATGTTAAAAAGATGTTCGTTCACAATGTCAGTGAATGAAGATATTCAGTGAAACATATTGAAAGCAGATCGTCAGATGAAATCTACTGTACATGAGTGATTAACGAAGTCGAGAAGATATCTGTTCACAATGTCAGTGAAAATATGAATACATGTTCAGCAATGCATGTCAGAAGTATGCTGCTGAGAATCATGATTTTAACAGTGCAAGAAATGCATCTAGATGAAGTACATTTCTCAAGAGATAAAATCTCTTAATTCAAATCAACAACTTCAAGAAGCACAAATGTTGAAACATTAACTCATAAAGATTGCAACGTAACTGAGAAACAGCTTAATTCTGTTGCTAAAACTGTTGATTGCAAACAACTCGTTTTATGTGCAATTGTCAAAGTACTGACAATTCATGAAACAATATACAACTTCAATAATAAATTTGTAGTTGAACTCATCAAGATCTTATAGCAAGAAAATGAATTTGCTGTGAGATTAAAAGCAGATGAAACGATGAATATATAAAAGAATGACATCAAAGCTTAAACATTAAATAGTCAAGAAATGATAAAGTACAATGAATCATTGTATGTTTCAGAAGATCTTTCTGTCAGAGAAGAGTTGTTGAAACGTCATCATAATGATTTATTAGCAAAGCATTTTGATGTTGACAAGATCAGCAAGTTATTAGATTGCAAATATTACTGAAAAAGTATGATCAAAGATATCAAAGAGTACGTAGATACTTGTGACATTTGTCAGAGAATGAAGATGAAATGTCATCTATCATATAATGAGTTAAGATCATTATTTCAATTCACAGATTTATGAAAAGAAATTATTATGAATTTCATAACAGATCTGTCGTTTAGTAAATAAAAAAAATTCATGTATGACTTGATTCTTGTGATAGTTGATCACTACATGAAGATGATGCATTATCTGTCTATGAAGAAAACTCTGACTATTGTAGAGTTAGCAGAGTTGTTCTTTGAGAAGATTGCTTTAAGATATGAGATCTCAAGTGATATAGTTATTGATAAAGATAGTTTATTTATCAGTGCATTCTGATCAGAAATCTGCTATTATGTCAAGATAAAACAACGACTAAGCATCGCTTTTCATTCACAAACAGATAATCAGACAGAATGACAGAATCAAACGTTGAAACATTATCTAAGAGTGTATTGTTCTGAAAAGTAATATGACTGAGCTACGCTTTTACTCATAATTGAGTTTGTTTATCATCAGACGAAGCACATTTCGTTGAGCTGTAATCTCTTTAAAATCATGTATGACTATGAGTTAATCTTTGACATACATATTAAGAATGATGCTATGAAAGAAGAAGTGTCAGCAGCAAAAAAACATGTTGAAATGCTGCAAGATGTGCAAAACATGTTGATGTAATGATGATAAAATGCAGTTGATGCTCAGACAAAGTACTATAATTGAAAACATAAGTCTAAGTTTTTTAATGTTAATGATTTAATCATGTTATCATCAAAAAACCTGAAGCAGAAAAAGTCAAGCAAGAAGTTATCAAATAAGATGATAAAGTTCTTTTGTATACAAGAATTCATAAACAAGCAGATGTATCATCTTGATCTTTTAATCATTTATAAAGTTTATTCTGTCTTTCATGTATTTCTTTTAAAGTTGTATAATCATAGATTAAACAATGACTCTATATTTGATTATCTTGTACTTAAGCTTATTGATGATGAATAAGAATAAAAGATAGAAAAGATTTTACAAAAGCGAAAAAGAAAGAAAATCTTATATTATAAGATATAATGAAAAGAATATCTTATTGAATATGATCAATAAATATTAAGTGAAGATATGAAAAATGTCTTAAAGCTTATAAAAGCTTTTGAAACAAGACTGAAATGTAAATGAAAAGCATAATCACTCATTTTCAAGCATAAACTCATTATTAGAAAAGAAAAATCACTGTATTATAATAGTTTCGCTCTTTAATGAGATGATTACATATGTAAATCAACAAACAGAAGAAAAAAGCGCAAAGACATTCAAACGCGCTCAACAAGAAAGCGTAATCATCATGATATAATAAACATCATGCAATCATCACTTCATCAAACATCTTTCATATGAGACAAGATTGCAAACTTCTTCTTCTTTTTCATTGTTAGATTTACATTGAGATGTAAAGACAAAGATTCAAAAGATGACAGATTGTGCTAAAATATATCAGAACAATTAGAAATGCTAACAAAATGATATATAATTGAGATTAAATGTATCACAAAGCGCTTTACATTCAGAATTTCTTTAACAATATCATTGATAATCATCATCTCTTTGAGAATGAGCTTTTGAATCTTTAAAAGCTTCAGTTTATAAACTCTTTTAAGATGATTCTTTATGCAAGTCGCTGTTATTAACTTCTTGTAAAGAATTTTCTGATGAGCAATGAATGTTTTCAGAGCGATGTTCTCTTCTTCATTCTTAATTACACTATCATGAATATTCTGCAGATGAAAAAATTTATTAACAGTTGAAATGCAGATGTTGAGAATCTAAATATTGAATCATGAGTGTTTAGTCGATGTATCAGATAAGTATACTTATTGCAATACAGAAATTCTCATTATCTGCACAGCGAGCACACTTCTTGTACATTGTCTTTCTTTAAAAGATGACATCACATCATGATGCTTCATTCTCGATGTGTAAAACTCAAGCACACTTTATACAAATCACTTTATCTAGAATTTTGAGATCAGCAATACTTCTTTCACTTATTTTCATAATTGACAGCTGAAAAGCATCAGTAACAACATCAAGAAGTGAGATAAGCAAATCTCATCATTATTCTTTGATTTCGCAAAGTCTGTAAATTTAACAAGATCATCAAGAAAACATTAACAATCATTTCTTTTTTCATCATCTTTCAAATTTTCTCTTTAATAGTTGAGATGTACTTAAAAGTTTAAATAGTAGAAGCAATGAGCTTTCAATTAGAATTTGATGATGTTTGCATCATCACAAGCAATTCAGCATCAATAACATTATGATTATCACATCTGATTGATGTCTTTTGAGCAAACTTATGATACTGTTAGTTGCAATAATAGTCATGAAATCTCAAGTTATGACATCACTTACTTTCATAATAATCTTGACTCAAGCATCAGTTAACTTCATCATCTTACAACTTTCTTTAAGCATCACTGCGCATTCATAACTCATGATCTAGATCTCTTACATCTGCAATTTGCAAAGAGTGACAGAGACAGATTTTAGCGCTTTTAATGATCAATATCTCAAATATTCATTTAATCTCATGTCTCAGATTTGCGTCACTTTTAGCTGATGCATATTCATAAAAGCGTTAATATTCTCAACATTTCTAGCATTTCTAGCATTCTCATGAGCACAGTATGCATCTTTATCATTTAATTCAATAAACACGACTATTTTAACATTTATAGCATTGATACGTAGTTGCAACGTTGAATAATTAATGATTGATTTGACTATCTAAATAATAGCTATTTAATATATGCGTCAAGAAAGTTAATGAAAAAGTCAATGAGAAAGTTAATGAGAAAGTTAATGAATAAACTAGAGAAGTAGAGAGTCATGTAGAATGATTGATAGAATCGTGTTTGAAGCTTGATAGAGAACAAATTTGATTCTTGATTACGAAGTAATTCAAAGCTTGATGAGAAGTCATGTAGAAAGTCATAAAGAGAGTCATGTAGAGAGTCATGTAGAAAGTCATGTAGTAAAATAATCAGTAAATGACTCAATCAAAAGATCAGTAGAAAGCTTACTAGTAGAAAGATCAATAGAAAGATCGATTGAAAGATCAGTAGAAAGCTCACTAGATGACTTGATCAAAAGATGAGTAGAAAGATCAGCGAAGATGCTTGATAGAAAAACATGAAGAGTGCTTGATAGAAAGTCATGAAGAATGCTTAATAAAGAGTCATGTAGAGAATCATGTAGAAAGCATTGTTTGATTCGTGTTATGCGCTCGATCGACGTGTATTTTGAAGCATGTAGAATGTTTGATAGAGTGTTTGATAAAAAGCTCAGTTGATAGCTCAATAGATAGCTCAGTAGAAAGATTGATAGAAAGATTGATAGAAAGATTAATTGAAAGATCAGTGAAAAGCTCACTAGATGACTTGATCAAAAGATCAGTAGAAAGCTTACTAGATGACTTGATCAAAAGATCAGTAGAAAGCTCACTAGTAGAAAGATCAATAGAAAGATTGATCAAAAGATCAGTAGAAAGATCAGTAAGAAGCTCAGTAGAAAGCATTGTTTAAAGCATTGTTTGACTTATATTATGCGCTCGATCGACGCGTCTTTTGAAGCATGTTTCGAAACAATAGACTGACTACTAGATGAACGAGTAAATAGCTGAGTTGATAGCTGAGTTGATAGCTGAGTTGATAGCTGAGTTGATAGCTGAGTTGATAGTTGAGTTGATAGCTGAACATGTTGATATTTTGATTGTTGTTGTTCTAGAAAGTAGAAACTACAAAGAAAAAAAGAAGATGAAAACTTTGAACTCTTTAGCGTCAGCGTAGATAGAAAGTCATATAGAAAGCATTGTTTAAAGCACTGTTTGACATGTTTTGTGCACTTAATCAACGCATTTGATAAAGCGTTTGATAAAGCATTTGATAGAAAGTTTAATAGAGAGTAAAGTGAAGAGTAAATGAGTGAGTAAATAATCGAGTAGAGTGAAGAGTAAATGAGTGAGTAGAGTGATGAGTAGATGAGCGAGTAACTAGATGAGTAGAGTAAAGAGTAGATGAGTGAGTAAATAAACGAGTAGAATGAAGAGTAGATGAGCGAGTAGGTAGATGAGAAGATGAGCGAGTAGATGAGCGAGTAAATGAGCGAGTAAATAGACGAGTAGTAGGCTGAATGCAACGAAAGAAACGAAAGCGATGAAAGTGATAAAAGTGATAAAAGCGACAAAAGCGCGATTCAGTTCAATGACATATGAACAAACGCAGATTCAGTTCAACAACATATAAAATGATTGCAGATTTTATTCATAAAATCTGATCACATTCAGATGAGCTTAGCTAAAATCTCGACTTTATTTCGCTTTAAGCGACAAATGTCTCTTTAGCTAAATTCAATAATTCAGTTCACTTCTCAAACTGCAAATGAACGTCTGTTCTTTTATTTAAAATATCATGAAAAGCAATTAATCATCAATTTACAAGACAAGATAGTTTATCATCTTCATGCAGCTTGAAGTAATTAGTTGATTCAGTCAGAATCTTTCAATGAAATTTGTAGTTACTTGATTCATTTGAACAATGAACATTGAGTCATAAATGACATAAAAGAAAAGAAATTTCTGATCAAGATCAGAAAGCAAGTCATTTTTGCTGAGAAATGAGATTTCTTGAATCTTTATAGAAAGATCAAAGTTATCATATCAGTTAACTCATCAAAATCATGTAATGCAACTTTGACTAATGTTAAAGAGACAGATTTACAAACTGAAAGTTGTTTCATTTATCATAAGTCAAATCATTTCTTTAAAGAGTGCTTTGATCAAACTTTGAAAGTTAATGTATTAGAAAATGATGAGTTTAATTAATTTACATTGAACTTTGAGTTAGATTCTGATTCAAAAAACTAGTTATTTCTTTTAAAGTCATTGAAAAGATAGAAATTATATCTTTATGCAGTCAAATCAAAGTTTTATTGAAAGAAAACTAAAAAAAAACAATCACAACGCGCGCAAAACGAACTTTTGAAAAGAGCATTATAAACGAGAGAGAAAAGATTGAGTAGACGAATAAACGATGATGAATTGCATGAGCAGCAATAATGCTGATTCAATGATGATTGCAAGCAGCGTTGACTTGTTGCAAAGAAACAGCGACGTGAGATTGTAATGCTTACGCAATGATGAAGAGAAGATAGCTGACATTATAAATCTACTAATAAAGACATTAACGTTAGAGAAAAAGATGAGCAAAGATTACTCATGAAGAGAAATAACATTGAAGCTGATGCGTCGTCTTCGACTCGAATCAGAAAAAAAACAACACACGACTCAGAACATATTCATTACGAAGAATGTACAGAAACTGAAGACATCAGTTCAACTGCTAAGCAAGCAGTTACAAACACAGAGAAATACATGTTTCTCATCGAAAATCATGTCATAAGCAAACGTGACAAGAGAAGAATCATCAACGAGAAAGCAACGTCTCAAAGAGAGATTGTTGTCGCTTCGCAAGAAATGCAAAGTCATGATAAAGATAGCAGACAGAGAAGAAATAAAGAAGATGCAGAAGAAGATTGTTGAGCAGATTCTTCAGAGAATAGCAGATGTGTCAACAAATCAACAAGATCTGATCATGTCTCTTTGCAAGCTGAGTAATGAAGACATTTTTCTTCACGCAGTCAGCTCAAATGCATGAACAAATCTGAAAAAGACTCAAGAATGAGCAAAAGAAATTACGAACTTGACGCGCATATCGCGACGAATCTTCGCAATGCTGACACATGAGATGTGCACTACAATTGACATAAGCAATCAGAAGAAAGTCATTAGCAAGCTGATAAAGAATAACGCGAAGCTTCATGAAAATCTGAAGATTCTAAGAATAGTCTGACTCAAGAAAGTAGCAGAGAGCGAAAAGACTTATTCATTGCTCATCGTGAAGATAGTAATCAAAGCGATGACAAATCAATTGATGAACATGAGTATGCTAAATGCATATTGTGAATGTGTATGCAAACTGTTCAAGAAGAACTGTTGCATCACACAGTGCTTCAGATGTCAAGAATTTGATCACATAATCAAATTCTGTAGAAAGAATCAACGCTGCGTCAAGTGCACAGACAAACATCACATTAAGAAATGCGTGACGTCTTTGAATAAAAGACATTGTGTTAACTGCAACGAAAATCACGAATTCTGAAGACACATCTGTTTCAAATGACAACAGCAGATGAAACAAACGTTCAAAATCTATAGAAACAGATTGTTCAGATATTCAGAAGCATCTAAATACAATTGCACACTCTTGCAATTCTTGAACTCTTCGCTGTCTTCAAGCTCTGCAGATTCAATGAACTCTTTGAATTCAATGAACTCTTTGAATTCAATGAACTCTTCAAGTTCAACGAACTCTTTGAATTCAATGAACTCTTTGAATTCAATGAACTCTTCAAGTTCAACGAACTCTTCAAAATTCACGAACTTTTTCAGTTCAGCGAACTCGTCAAGCTCAACGACAGTTGTGCTGAAAACATGCAGTCTAGCTGCTCATGAATCAACATGACAGATGATAGAAGTCAAGAAGAGACGTGTTGATCATTTCTCTTGTGTGAATAGCGACTCAAATGAGACGTTGCTTAAGCAGAGTCAGAAACAATAAATCAGAAAATGAGACAGACTCTTGATGATTGAGAGTATTCAAAGAGTCTTTTCTTTGCAGAATCAACAACAGCTACAAATAACTTTATGACAAAACAATCTTTTCTACAAATACTGCAGTACAACATCAGAAAATCATTGAAAATTCAGAAATCATTTCTAATCAACAGAGAAGTTCGTGATTTTGACATTGTAGTCATACAGAAGCAGAATTGCAACATTAACGACATGCAATCATTTAACTCAGCTCACAACTTCTTTTATTTAGTGAAAAACACGTCGTCACAGTCAAGAACTTGCATATATGTGAACAAATGCTTAAGACTCGATCAATAAATGATAGAAACAGCTGAGTCAGACATTTGCTTAATCAGAATATTAACTTGCAACACAGATGATAAAACGCAGACGTTGCAACTTATAAACATTTACAATTCATGTTCACTGTTCTCTACATTTATAAAGAGATCTTTAATCATTTCTCGCTTGAGTGAGCTACTCAAGAACGACTGTGAACAATTAATCATAAGAGATTTCAATCTACATCACTCTCATTGAGAGAAATGAAGATGCTTCACTCAACATGCAGCGATTGACAGTTTACTTGACATTATTACTAATGCTAAGCTGAAATTATTGCTGAAATCAGACATTATTACTTGCAAGACTTACAATCAGTTTACAACTATTAATCTAGTCTTTAGCAGCGAGAAAATACAGTTCATGACATGCAAGTGCAAGATACACATTGATCTGCATTAAAAGTTGAATCATCTTTCAATTATCACAGAACTTTATCTACAAACAACTTCAGTACAGTCTTCAATTCAATGACTATGAAAGAAAATGAATACAGAAGCATTGAGCGCGTATCTGCATATGCATCTTTCGTTGAATCATTCTTTGAACAGCAAGACAATGATGAACGAAAGAGTGTGCAAAGTTATTAAGATGTTACAAGAGATCATTAAGAAATTTATCTTCTTGACAAAGTCATCAAGTTGAGCAAGAAACTTCTGAAATTCAAACTGCTCAAAGATAGTAATGAAATCAAGATGACTGCAAATCATATGAAAAATACAGAGCACACTAGATGTGTGAAATGAATATCTGAAACATAATGATCATAAAAACAAGATCATTTGACAAGCGAAGCGCGTACATTTCAGATCACAAATGCATGAGCTGAGTGACACATTTGAATCAATATGATGCTTCGCAAAATGAGTCAGAATCGAAAGTCAGCTATCTAAAAAACTTTCTCAGTTTTCATCACTGAAGTGAAGTGACAATAAACAAATGACAACAATATTCGAAGAAAAAATCGAGATATTACGAGAAAAATTCTTTCTTTCATTCTTTCAGACAAATGTCAATGACATTGCAAACTCATTTATACTCTTGACAGTATCATTTGACTCATGCATCTCAGAAGATGAAGTGAGACAGACAATTAAAAGAATAAAAGCAGACAAAGCATTAAACATTTCAGACATTTTGAACAAAGCGCTGCAGACAAATCTTGCAGAACTAATCTTAATATTGATGAGTTTATTCAACACATGTGTAACATGCAAATATCATTCGAAGCAGTTTAAAAAGACTTAAATGATAGCATTATGCAAATCAAAGAAGAGCAATTGTATTGATTTGAAAACATATTGACTCATTGCTTTGCTTGATATCATGAGCAAAGCTCTGAAGTTGATCATGACTAAAAGACTGAGCAATATAACTGAGACTCATTACGTGCTATCTGATACTCAAATGAGAGCGAGACGCAAGTGATTTGTGATCTCGACATTAAATCTACTAGTAGATCAGATTCACATGATATGAAACTGCAAAATCAAATACATAGCGTTCATGCTAAGTCTAGATATCATCAAAGCGTTTAATCAAGTCTTGCATGTCAGACTTCTGCATACTCTGAAAATGAAAAGAACTTCAGACTATATAGTCAAATGAGCACGCAGCTTTCTTGAAAATCAAGAAACATCACTGAGATTCAATGAATAAATGAGTAACATGCGCGAGATAAACATAAACATATCACAGAGATCTTTTATTTCATCAATTCTCTTTCTATTCTTCAATGTAAGTTTAATTGAGAAGTGCGAAGCATTGAAAATTAAGATCAAAGTGCTCAACTTCGTAAATAACATTAACATTCTAACATACAATAAATTCATTAAAGAAATTTGCAAAACATTGAGCAGAATGCACAACATCTGCGCAAAATGAGCTTGCACTCATGACGCAACATTCACATCAGAAAAGTATAAATTTACACACTTCATCAGAAAATCAAAGAGATTTGACATGATGATCAGCATACAAATAGAAAGCTCAGTTATTAAGTTGAAATCAAACATGCAAGTTTTGAAAGTACAACTGAACATGAAATTGCAATGAGACGCGCATCTTTGTCGAATTGAAGCGAATCACATCACATGAATGCTAGCACTTAGTCGACTTGAAGTCTTCACATGAGAGACAATCTTCACAAAAGCAAGACAGATATACTCAGCAGTAGTAAGATCAGAAATTGCATTTGAAGCATCAGTCTGACATCAGCGAGAGAAAGAGAAAAAGCTGTCAGGCAAAGAACACAAACTTGAAACATTGCAAAATCAGACTCTGTATCACGTTGCAAAGACATTCAAAAGAGTAAGCATTGAGATTTTGAAAGCAGAAATGTACACAAGCTCGCTGCATGTTCATCTGAACATGCTGCAAGACAAGATCACGTTACGCAGTCAAGTTAATGATTGTATGCAGAAAATTAAACAAGCATGTGAACTGATATGCGCTCATCTGATGAGTGTCAATTGCATCATCTTTCGCTCTTTCATCATCAAAAAAGTGATGCTTCTGAACAACTTAATTCGAGAAGACGCGAAAATACAGCGAAGATGCAAGCAATTAGTTCTCGCTGCGACGATTTCAACTAGTGACAGCATCGCAATAGCGCAGTATCACAGAAGTCAGTGAAAGCAATGATGAAAAAAATATAGAAAACACATTGCAGATGTTCACATCATTTTGACACAAAGATCGCATCTGTTCAACAAGATGATAAAGATGCAAAATGATTTTCAGAAAGTTGAAAGCACTCTTATCACTTACATCAGAATTGAATGCATAGATTTGAATGTTTATCTGCACTTCAGAAATGTTTCAGACGCAGATAGTGTGCAATGCAACTGTGACTGAGATCATCAGATGACAAAACACATACTCATGCACTGCTTAAACTGATTGCATCTGCGATCAAGAATGCTATGAGACGTTAACTTCTTAAACTATTGAATAATCATTGCTATCACGAAAAGTTTCAGAGCAGCTGCAAGAATAATGATAAAAACAAAGCTTTTGAAGCAATTTAAAGTGATTGAATCACTCATTTTCTAACATGCAATCAACGCAAACTAATTTGATACATAGTTTCATAATGATAGTTTCAACTGCGTGAAGCAGTTGTATAAACAGCGAGTGATTTTCTACTTCAGAGAGTTTTGTTCACTCAATAAAGATAGCATAAAGTCTTTTATGAGTTGACTTAATCGATGTTACAAAAGTGTATGAATTTATTATTATTGAAAGAAAACTACTTTGAAAAGTCTTTTCTGATTAATGCATTTCTTAACTTGCAAAGCAAATCTTTCAGTCTTTGATTCATGATAAACAATGATTTTGTCATCTACACGTTGATACATATCAGACTAGTTGATAAAGTATGCAAGAAACTTAAAATACAATTTATATCATTAGCAAAAAAGAAGCTAATACAAGAATATGATGAGAAGTTAACTAAAAAGATTATTACTTATAAGATTCTACTCAATCTCACGATCAAAAGTCATAAGAAATTGACTATGTCAATGCTGATAGCAAATATTAAGCATCATGAAGCTATATTAAGCAATTTCTGAATGAACAAAAATGAAATATTATTGAAAATGAGACATAATACTATCGTATTCTCTGATTAATTAAATATTTCGATTTTGATTTTTTTGATTTCGTCAAATACAAAACACTTAAGTTGATCATGATCAACTTTAATTTCTTCAGCAGCTCACAGCAAAATTTCTAAGATGCTTAAGCACTCAGTTCTCTTCATTCAGAAAGAGTCTTTCTTAATTTAAAACATAAATATCATCTTTTTTCAAGCTTTGATAAATAGAAAAAGAAGAATCATACAAAGATATTTGCTATGTTCATTGAAGACATTGATAGAGAAATTGTTTACAATACTCAATGTAAACTAGATGTCATAAACGTCATCTTTCTTAATATATGAGAACACAAAAGTAGAAAGACATATAAATATATTTAACTGAACTATCTAATAAATAGAGCATATGAGATGAAGAAGAAAGAAAAGAAGTGAGCGAAGAGTAAATACTCATTTACTAGCGTTGAATCAATGCAAAGATTACTAATCACAGAGATAACAGTATCATTCTTTGTTTTCAACATTTTCAACACTCTCTCTTAGAAATTGAAGCTTTATATGAAGCTATTCAGACTCTTTACTGACTGTATATTCATGCTCTTTTACTCGTCGACGTCATGCTTAACGAAAGTAGCTTCATTTCTTGAAGCTAGTCTCATAATTGATCTGAATCTCAGAAATTTGCCTGACTTCAGAGACTTGATGAAATCATCAATCATCATTTGATCAATGAGTATGTATTTCAATCTAATTGCTTTCTCTTCTATCTTGTTTCAAACATAGTGATACGATATATCAATGTGCTTAACTTGAAAATGATTGACGAGATTGCTACTCAATTTTATAGTCGCTTGATTGTCAGCTAAAATGATAGTTAAATTCATATTCAAATCATCATATTTCATCTCTTTCAATGCTTGAATCAGAAAAATCAATTTCTTGACTGCATTACATTTATCAACGTATTCAACTTCAGCAGATGACGTGCTAACACATTGCTGATGTTTGAAGCTTCAGCTAATTGATTCATTTCATAGAAAAAACATATAGTCAAAGATAAATCTTCAAGAATTCAAGCAATTTGCATAAGCTGAATCGATAAAAAAAATTCAGCTTTCTCAACTTTCTTCACTTTGAAAGATTCATATCAAAGTCTCAGCTGAGCAGTTTCAACTAGATAACGAATAATTTGTTTGACAGCTAAATCATGATCAAAGATAAAATTCGTTAAATATCTGCTGCATTTGCTCACTGCATAGACTATGTCTAATCATGTTTGACAGACTACTCACATCAGTGTTTCAATGATTGATTGATAGCTCTCTATTTCTTTAAAGATAGCTTGATACTCAACTCACTTCTTGAACTTTCAATAAACGTTCTTTTTAAGCTGACATCTGTGATGCATTGATGTTTTAGTTGAGCTGCAATCGCTCATGCTCAGAAGCTCGATAACTCGCTTGATATAAATGCTTTGATTGATTCAAAAAGTTCATTCAGCTTTATCACGAGTTATATGCATTTTTAAATATCACTCAATTGAGTCAAGATCTTTCATTTGAAAGCGCTCTGCAAATTGCAGCTTCAGTGCTTTGATATCAAATATGTTTGATTCTAGAATGAGTAAATCGTTCACATAAATAGCAATAATGATGTCATTATCATGAATGAACATTGAATGATCAATTTCTATTCTTTGATAATCAATGAAGATGAGATAAACTTTCAGAATTGCATATTATTCTTGAGACATCTGTTTTAGTTCATATAGAGTCTTGTTTAGATGACAGGTCAAAAAGATTTTATTTGATTCTTTTTGCTCAAACTTTGAAGATTGCTGCATTCAGATTTCTTTCTTTAGATGTGCTTCTAGAAAAGCGATGACAACGTTTATTTGTTCAACTTCATAGTCATATTTAATCATCAATGCTAGAAGTATTTTGATGATCATGATTTTGATCATCGAAGCAAAGATCTTGTCATAGTCAATTCTCTGCTTCTGACAAAATCTCTTACACACTCATTTAGCTTTGTATTTGATCATTTTCTTTTTGAGTTCTCGCTTAATGATAGTTACTCAGCGTGTCAACAGTATTTATTAATTTAACGAAGATATCTTCAGAATAAAGATGTTATTTTTGATGTGAGCATCAAGCTCACTTCTAAATGCAAGCTTTCATTGTTCTCAATCGAGACTAGCTTTAGCATGTTTCACTGTTTGTGAAGTATTTGATTCAATTTGAACTCAGTTTGCTCTACTGACAAAGTCTCAATTATGATTTCTGACTTAAAGATTGTTTAATGCTCTGTAGTTAACTGATTCAGCGATGACTCGTTTGAGATGTTCACTTGAAGCATCAGAAGCATCAGAAGCATCAGAATTGTTTAAGCTATTTGACTCGTTTGATTCTAGTTCTAGTGATCTGCTTCTACTAACTTTCTGTAAAGCGACTGATGTTCTTGTTTGATGATTGTCAACTATTTTCGCAATCTTCGCATTTTCAGTGATCTTTATCAAGAAAGATGAATCGTTGATTTGATCATTGAAGCTTAGTATCAAAAGATCTTCATATCTCTTGACTTCAATGACTATCTTGTTTCATTAAACGTGACTAGATATTAGTACATTCTTCTCATTTCACAAGCGAAATTGATTGACTTTCTCATAACTCAAGAACTGACATTTTAAGCTCTTGTCATCGAGCTTTCAATGAGCTTTCTTCACATGATGATAAACTATGCATTTAAACGTATGTAAATAGCTAAGATCAAACTTCTTATTATGTCATGTCTCATAGAAAGTTATATTGTTCAACGCAGTGATGAAACTTCTGTTCTTCAGATAAATGACAGTCATTATTGCTTCATCTTATAGTTGTATTGACAAATTGACGCTAGTCAGTATAGCGCGAGTTCGTTCAAAAAGAGTGTGAAAACATTGCTTTGCAACTTCATTTTGACTTGAGTTATATGATGTTGTCAACTCTCATTTAATCTCATGCTCTTTGAGCAATTCAATGATTTGATGATCAGCATACTCATTTTCATTATCTGAACGTAGTCACTGAATTGAAGTACTCTGAGTCTTCATGAATTTCAGATATTTTCGAAGTACATCTTTTAGATCAAATTTTCGTTTGAGTAGATAAATGATCGTATATTGACTGTAGTCATTAATCATAGTAGCTACATATTTGAATTCTTCATCAATCTTAAATATCTTATCATCATCAACAAGGTTTAAATGTACTAGCTCATTTACTTTGATGACTCTGATGTGAAGTTTTCAACTTGACGTTCTATTTTGCTTGTCTATGACACAGATCTCACATATTAATTCTGAGAATTCTTCGTTTTTCAGACTATCAGTCGAATTCACATTGATGTTGATGCTTATGTTGACAAGACGTTTAACATCTGTCATATTCAGATGAGCTAATCATTTATATCATTAATGTCATGACGTCTTGACTGATTCTGTTCTGCTTGTCAGAGTAACTGATTGAGAATTTGAGAAATTGATTAATATATTCACGAAATATGCTTTCACATCATTTCTTAAGTCGATGAGAGCGACGACACTCTTTGAATTAGACTGATCGTTAAGTCAAGTTTTCATATCTACTTTCTGACTCGCTTGAGTACTTGATATCAATGTCGTGACTTGACTTGAATACTCGATATCAATCTTGTGACTTGACTTAACATTGATCTTGAGCCGAATCAGGATTTGAGTTCTCGACTCAACTCGTCAAGCAATCGAAAATTCAGAATTCAATGAAAAGAAATACTGATTACTACTAGTAGAAGTTTCTCGAGCAGAATCAGCATCTTCAGAATTCATGAAAATATTGACTACTACTAATAGAGGTTTCTTGAGCATGATTCATAAATAGTGATCGACATTTTCAGAGCTCATAACTCATGAAAATATTGACTACTACTGATAGAAGTTTCTCAAGCACTATTGATAATGTACTATTGATAATGCAACAAAGTAATGCAATTGATTAAAGCTTATGCTTGACTACGTAGTAATTACTAAGCTGAAAAACCACGTATTAATAGTAGTCAATATCTTCGTGAGTTCTGATCAATACTCGTGAGAAAATCTCTATCAGTAGTAGTCAGTATTCTCATGAATCATGAAGATGTGATCAAATCAATTGCATTACTTTATTGCATTATCAGATAAATATTAGTAGTAGTAAATCATATCTTGACGAATCGAGTCAAGAATTTGAGTCAATACTTGATATCAACATCATGACTTGACTTGAATACTTGATTTCAAAATTCTGACTCGAATCGAGTCTTGATGAGTCGAGAACTCAATTCAACCTCAATGACTCAACTTGACGTGATCAGTCTACTTTGAATTCATGAATCAAAATTTGTCGTTCTTTATACTACACATATATTCTTTGACTTTCATTTGATCGACTGACATCAAATTATAGTGTAGTTCTGAACAGTGATAAACATTGATTAGTCGAATTTTGATTAGTTGATTGTTCAGCAAAACTTCAATTATAATCAAATCTTTCTTGATGATGAGTACTGTCTTATTATTTGCAGTAACAATGCTGTTATCAATGATCTTTCAATATGACTGTTCATAGAACAAGTTTATATCATAACAGACATGATTCTCAGCTTCGCTGTCTATTCATCAGACATCTGTGTGACTGTCAACTTGATAAATGATCTTTATTGTTCTGACTATTTTGACTTTGAAGCTTGTTTCAAAGTCATTTTCTTTGATCAGATTCTTTCTATTCTGATAAGACTTTCATTTATCTGAATGAAGATTCAAATGTAGATGTCAGCAGTTCTGTTCGCTGTGACTCTCTTGCTTGCAATGAGCGCATTTCTTCAATTTCTTTCGAAAAAACTTCAACTTCTTGTAATCAAACTGAGCTATCATACTTTTGAAGCTGAAGTTCTTCTCTTGATTTGATCATTTGTTATGATCAACTAAAGCGATAGTCATATTATCAACTAATAGTTCAAATTTATTGATCTTGATGCTCTGTATCAGGTCGAAGATGTACAATTCTAGACTTTCGTTGAGATCTAGAAGAAAAAAATTGCTCAGCATTCATGATTCTACTGTTTTTTCAATGTTTGCATACTTAATAATGACTTACTTAAGTAAGTCTGCATAGTTTTGAATGAATTTGAAATTCAATTGCTTTGATTGAGTCAGTTCTTTGATTGTCAGAAATAGAGTGATCAAATTTGACTGCTCATATTGAGTCTTCAGAATAAATCACATTTTAGTGATGTTATCTGCTTTGAATATATGTATTCTGAGTTTCTTTTTGCAGCTGAAGTTAATTATATTGCTGACTTTGTCGTTTCTATCTTTTTAATGTTGAATATCAGTAATATGCTTCTTTTTATCTGCTGTCAAGACGTTGAATGACAGTGATGCTGATTTCTTCAGCTTTCTCAAGATGATCATTCAGAGATCTTTGACTTTCAAGACATTGATTATATTCTTCTTTCATGACTCATAGTTCTCGCTCTTCTTTAGCTTAGAAATTTAATAAATCTTCGAATCTTTCATTATTGTATGATGATTGAAGTATGAGAGTAGTTCTAGAAATTTGATCGAAAGGAAAAATTTCGCCTTTTGATGACAGCGAGTTCGATGCTTCTGTTCTTTGTTATTTTTCCGATAGCGAAATAGCTAACTCAAGCTCATAATCTCTTGATATATGAGAACACAAGAATAGAAAGACATATAAATATATTTGACTAAACTATTTAGTAGATAGAGCATATGAAATGAAGAAGAAAGAAAAGAAGTGAGCGAAGAGTAAATATTCATTCACTAGCGTCGAATCAATGCGAAGATTACTAATCACAGAGATAACAGCATTGTTTTTTGTTTTCAACATTTTCAACAGTCTTTACTGATGAAATGACTCAGAATCTAGAAGATATTAAAGCTAAGTTATCATTAAAATATCAGAATTTTCTAGACGTCTTTGATTGAGTTTAAGCAGACAAACTATCGTCTCATTATTCATATGATCATAAGATAAAGCTTACTAGTGACGTAACATTATCTTGCTGTCAAGCATATCAAATGTCTCTTTACAAGCTTCAGAAAGTAAAGAAATATTTGAACGAGAATCTTTTTAAAGAATTTATAACTTCTAGCAAAGCTTTATATTTCTCGTTCATTCTGTTCATCTTAAAAGCAAATAAAAATCTACGATTCTGCGTTGACTATTGAAAGCTCAATGCTATTATCAGAAGAAATCATTATTCTCTATTACTCATAAATGAGATGATTGAAAAAATAGTTAATTGCAAGCATTTGACTTAATTAAATGTTGAGATCATGTCTAGAAACTAATCAGAGTGCGTGCGTGACTAGAATGTTTAATCTATAAAGATAGTTATAACTAAGACTTTAAGAATATAGAAGAAAGAAGATACAAAAAGCAAGAAGAACACGCTTTATATAGTAGTTACTCAGATTGACGCTAGTCTCAAAGAGAACGTGTTGAAACAAAAGAAAGATGTTGGTTTGAAAGATGTTTGTGACACAAAGAAATGTGTTTATCATAAACATTTGTCAACTACTTGTAACACAAAGAAGTGTGTTTATCATAGAAGATAATAGAAGCTGATTAAAAGATGCTAGAGAAGAAAAAAGATGCTGAGTCATATCTGAGTCAAATCTGAGTCAGATTCAGATCAGATCTCGACTAGCTTTAATCATTATGCAAAGAACTCGCTAGCGTTCACTGCAAATTGATTAAAGCTTCAGTCTTGTTCAGCTCTGATACGCTTGTAACATTATTTCTCTCTTTGAAAATTCATGTTTGCATGAATAGAATAAATGAAACGCAAAAATTTTCACTGTTTTTCAATTTAGTGTGACTTGTCTGAATAAAGCTTATGAAATTCAACTAGAACTTCTTTTGAGCTTTTGAATTCTTCTTTATTGACATAGTATTATTTATCATCTCGATCTAGTTTCGTTCATTTGATCTTGTATTATATTCAATCTTGATAACATCTAGAGTTCAAAATGTCATCTATCTCTTAATGTTCATTGTTTTCAATAGTAAGAGATTTAGATGATTCTGAATGTTGTTCTGATAAAAGATTATTGAAATAAGAACGTAATAGCTTTGAACTAAACATCAAATGCAGCTGCTTTATGCTTATTGATAAATGAAGATGATAGAAGATTTCAACTTTAACAGTGATTTGATAAAGTTTTAGCTATTTATCTTTCAAATTCTCACATGATCTAGTTGTCTTTATATTTCTAGAGAATAATCAAACTTAGTCGTTTACTTCATAAATGATGTCTCATTTATGTTTATTGACTTGAGCTTTGATGATCTGCTTCGTCTTTTTCAATTGCTGATGATTGAAGTTAAGAAGCTCTTTCATTCAAATAATAATATCATTTGCTTTTTTAGCTTCAAGACGTTCACAAGTAGTTTCAAAGTCAGTTGTATCTGAATTGAAACTCATTCGTGAGTGAAAACTCTTATTAAAGTAGAATGAAGTCATTGAGATGATTGAGAAGATATTAAAATTCTCGCTGAATTTTATCATTGATAGTCATTTTGCTTAGTCATTCTGCATATAATTACAGTAAATTCTTAGTTCATGTTCAACATCTTGATTAGCTCATTTCGATTAATCATTGATCTCAGAATGATAAGCTGTTGATAAACTAGCTGTAATTCTTAGTCATTTGCAAAGACTTTGTTACATGATTGATATGAACTGAGAGTTTCTGTTCAAAACGATAGAACTAAATAAATCATGAAGTCAATAAACGTTTCATAGCATGATTCAAATCGTTTCTTTAACTGAGATGTCATCATCTTTTTAATGACAGAAGACATAATGATGTTTCTTGATGAGATGATATATGATTATGCAAATGATGATATAATCTTTCGATAGAGATAGCTCAGTGATGAAGTTCATAATTATATCTTTTCAACGTTTTTGTGAAATTGATAAAGAATGAAGTAGTTTATTGATGCTATTTCTAGATGTCTTGCTTCGTTGATAGACATGACAATTTCAAATGTAACGTCTAATCGTTGCTTGATGATCTGATCAATAGTAGAAACGTTGAACTAGATCAATAGTTCTTTAATTGTCAGAGTGAAAGATGAAAGACTGATCATGAATTTTCTTTAGCAATTTCGTATGCATATTCTCAGAAACTCACAATAAATCTTTTCTGAACAGAACGTTGTTAATGATCTTGCAGTACTTCAATTCAGTGCTATGTAACTTGAGCTTGTTTTCGCTTATAGCTTGTCTATACTTATTGCAAAGCTCATTCATCTTGTTGACATCTTTTACTCACTGATAGAGATCAACTTCAAATTCAATAGCTAAAATATTTATTCTATCAAGTGTCAGAATAATCTGATAGCGATCTTCAGTACACTAAGTTGATTTAGAAATGTCAATCAGAAACATTCTGATTAAAGCATCAACTTTAATGTTCATTTTGTCTGATTGAAAAATGATTTGAAAGTTAAACTCAAATAGAATGTCTAGATAATTGACTTGACATCAAGTCAACTATTTGTTTTTCATGAAAATCTTTAAAGTCTGATGATTAATGAACATCTGAATGAGCAGCTCTGTGCATTTTAACTTGAGTCTTTAGTGTTCAAAACATTGAATAATGACTAGCAATTTCTTGTCATAGATGTGATAATTGCATTCAGCGAGAATCATGCTTTTGCTGTAGAATGTTACTGAGTGAAGAACATTCTCATCATTGTACTGAGATAGTATTTCTTTTTTGACGTAGTCAAAGACATTAATTTTCAGAATAGTCTGTCGTTTTAAATTGAAGTGTCGTAAAACTGAGATTGAGCTGATCTGTTTCTTTAGATCATCAAAAGCTTGAACACAGACTTTGTTTCAAACAAAAGATGTATTCTTTCTAGTCAGCTGAGTGAATGATTTGACTAGCTTCGAGAAGTTCTAAATGAAATGACGATAGAAGTTAATAAATTTCACGAAGCTTTGAACTTCTTTTAGATTGATCAACGTAGTTTAGTTAACTATGACTTTCACTTTGATAGAATTCATACAAAGATTTTGTTCTGAAACTATGACTTTTAAGAAGACAGTTTCTTCTACGTTGAATTCGCACTTTCAAATATCTACTTGTAGATCAGCTTCTCATAAATGATTTAATATCATCTTGATATGTTGTCAATATTCTTGTTGAGTTTTGCTGTAAATCAGAATGTCATCTAGATAAACTTGACAAAAGTCATTTAAAAGGTTTTAAAGAACATCATTCATATATTGCTGAAACGAAAAAAAAACAATCACAACGCACGCATCACAAATTTTGAAAAAGAGCATTACAAACAAGACAGAGTGAATCTAGAAGATGATTGAACGACGATGAATTGCACGAATCGCAGCAGTGCTGATTCGAAGATGATTGCGAGCGACGTTGATTCGTCGCAAGGAAACAGAGATGCAGAGTCGAAACACTCACGTGATGATGAAGAGAACATTGCTAACATTATTGATCTACTAATAAAGATATCAACGTTAGAGAAAGGGAAGAGCAAAGATCATTCGTGAAAAGAGATAGCATTGAAGCTGATTCAATGTCTTCAACTCGACTCAGAAGAAAAACATCACACGAATCAGAACGCGTTCATCGCGAAGAATGTACAGAAACTGAAGACATCAGTTCAACTGCTTAACAAGCAGTTGCATACACAGAAAAACACACGTCTTTCAACGAAAATCACGTCATGAGCGAACGTAACAAGAGAAGAAATAGCGACAAGAAAGCAACGTCTCAGAGTTGATTCATCATCGCTTCGCAAAAGACGAGAAGTCATGATTAAGATAATGAACAGAAGAAAAATAGAAGAGATACAGAAGAAGTTGATCAAACAGATTCTACAGAGAATTGCAGACGTGTCGACAGGCAAAAGAAATCTAATCGTGTCACTTCGCAAGCTGAGCAGCGATGACATTTTCCTTTACGCAGTTAGCTCAGATGCTCGAGCAAATCTGAAAAAGACTCAGACATAAGCAAAAGAAATCGCGAGTTTGACACGCGTAGCACGTCGAACCTTCGCAGTGCTGACACATGAAATACGCACTACAATAGACATGAGCAATCAAGAAAAGATCATTGAAAGACTGATAAAAGATAACGCGAGACTTCATGAAGATCTGAAAGTTCTAAGAATAGTCTGGCTCAAGAAGATAGCAGATAGCGAAAAGACTCATTCGTCGCTCATTGTAGAGATCGCGATCGAAGTGATGACAAATCAACTAATGAACGTGAGCATGCTGAACTCGTATCAAGAATGTGCATGCGAGCTATTTGAAAAGAACTGTCGTATCACACAATGCTTCAGATGTCACGAATTTGATCACATGACTAAGATCTGCAGAAAGAATCAGCGCTGCGAAAAATGCGCAGGCAAGCATCACATAGAGAAGTGTGTGATGTCTTTGAATAGAAGACGTTGCGTCAACTGCAACGAAAATCACGAACTCTGAAGACGCATCTGTTTCAAGTGACGACAGCAGATGAAACAAGCGTTCGAAATCTATAGAAATAGATCGTTCAGATACTCTGAGACATCTAAATACAATCACACACTCTTCTCGCTGTCTCTGAACTCTTTAGATTCAACGAACTCTTCAGGTTCAACGAATTCTTTCGATTCAACAAATTTCTTGAGCTCAGCAACAGTCATACTGAAAACACGCAGTCGAATCGCTGATGAATCAGCTTGATAGATAGTAAAGATCAAGAAAAGACGAGTCGATCTTTTCTCTTGCGTGAGTAGTGACTCAGACGAGACGACATCTGAGCAGATTCAGAAACGTTCAATCAGAAAGCGAGAAAGATCATCGATGATTGAAAGCATACAAAGAGTCTTCTCATCGCAGAGTCAATAACAGCTACAAATAACTCTATGATGAAACAGTCTTTTCTACGAATTCTACAGTACAACATCAGAAAATTATTAAGAATTCAAGAATCATTTCTAATTGACAGAGAAGTTCGCGAATTCAACATAGTAGCTATACAGAAGCAAGGTCGCAACAACAACAACTTGCAGTCATTTAGCGCAGCACACAACTTCTTTCACTTAGTGAAAAACTCGTCATCTTAATCAAGAACATGCATATACGTTAACAAACATCTAAGACTCGATCAATGAATAGTAGAAACAGCTAAGTCAGACATTTGCTCAATCAGAATATTAACTCGCAACACAGATGATAAAACGCAGACGTTAAGACTTCTAAACGTCTACAACTCATGCTCACTGTCTACTACATTCACAGAGAGATCTTTAATCATTTCTCGTTTGAATGAACTACTCAAGAATGACTGCAAACAACTGATTGTAGAAGATTTCAATCTACATCATTCTCACTGAGAAAGACGAAGATGCTTCACTCGTCATACGATAACTGATACTTTACTAAACGTCATTACAAACGCAAGGCTGAAATTATTACTGAAATCAGACACTATTACTTGCGAAGCTCACAATCAATTTACGACGATTGATCTAGTCTTTAGCAGCGAGAAAATACAGTTCATGACACGCAAGTGCAAGGTATGAATCAATCTGCATCAGAGATCGAATCATCTTTCGATCGTCACAGAGCTATGTCTACAAACAATCTCAGTGCAACTCTTGACTCGACAACTTTGAAAGAAAATGAATACAGAAGCATTAAGTGCTTATCTGCAAATACATCTATCTTTGAAACGCTCTCTAGACGACAAGACTATGATGAATGACAGAGTGTGCAAGATTATCAGAGTGCTACAGAAGATCATCGAGAAATCTACTCTCTTGACAAAGTCATCAAATTAAGCAAGAGACTTTTGAAATCAAAGCTGCTTCGAAGTAGTAATGAAATCAAGACGACTGCGAATCATATGAAAAACGCAAGACACATTAGAAGCGTGAAATGAATATCTGAAGCACAACGATCATAAAAACAAGATCATTCGACAAACGAAATGCGCACACTTCAAAACACAAATGCATGAGCTGAGCGAAGCACTTAAATCGATATGACGCTTTGCAAAATGAGCTAGAATCGAAAGTCAGCTATCTAAAAAGCTTTCTCAGTTTTCATCACTGAAGCGAAGCGACATCAATCATATGACAACGACGTTCGAGAAAAAAATTGAGATACTGCGAGAAAAGTTCTTTTTCTCATTTTCTCAAGCGAATGTCAGCGACATCGCAGAATCATTCATATCTCTGACAGTCTCATTCAATTCACGCATCACAGAAGATGAAGTGAAGCAGACAATCAAATGAGTAAAAGCAGACAAAGCGTTGAGCGCTTCAGATATTTCAAACAGAGCGCTTCAAGCGAGTCTCGCAGAACTGATCTCAGTACTGACGAGTTTATTCAACGCATGCGTAACACACAAGTATCATTCGAAGCAGTTCAAAAAGACTCAGACAATAGTACTACGCAAATTGAAGAAAAGCGACTATATCAATTCAAAGACGTATCAACTCATTGCTTTGCTTGATATCATGAGCAAAGCGCTGAAGTCAATCATGATCAAAAGACTGAGTGACATAGTCGAGACTCATCGCATGCTATCAAATGCTCAAATGAGAGCGAGACGCAAGCAATTCGTGATCTTAACGTTAAATCTACTAGTAGATCAAGTTCACACAGTGTGAGACTGTGAAATCAAATATGTGATCTTCATGCTAAGCTTAGACATCGTTGAAGCGTTCAATTGAGTCTTACACGTCAGACTTCTGCACACGCTGAAAATGAAAAAAACGTTAAGCTACATAATCAAATGAACACGCAGCTTTCTAAAGAATCGAGAGACGTCGTTAATATTCGATGAACAAACGAGCGACATGCGCGAGATAAACGCAGGCATATCGCAGAGATTTTTCATTTCATCAATTCTCTTTCTATTTTTCAACGCAAGTCTAATCAAAAAATGCGAAGCATTGAGAATTAAAATCGAAGTGCTTAACTTCGTAAACGATATTAACATTCTAGTCTACGATAGATTCACTGAAGAAATCTGCAGAACACTGAGCAAAGCACACGACGTCTGCGCGAAATGAGCTCGCACTCATGACGCAACGTTCGCATCAGAAAAGTATGAGCTCACGCATTTCACTAGAAAATTGAAGAGATTCAACATGATGACTAGCATACAAATAGAAAGCTTAGTTATTAAATCGAAATCAGACGTACGAGTTCTAGAGATGCAACTGAACACGAAACTGCAATGAGACGCGCATCTTCGACAAATAGAGACGAATCACGTCACAAGAATGCTGACACTTAGTCGTCTTGAAGTCTTCACATGAGAAGCTATCTTCACAAAAGCGAGACAAGTATACTCAGCAGTAGTGAGATCAGAAATTGCATTCGAAGCGTCAGTCTGACATCAGCGCGACAAGAAAGATGAACTGTCGAGCAAAGAACGCAGACTAGAAACACTTCAGAATCAGACTCTGCATCACGTAGCAGAAGTGTTCAAAAGAGTAAACATTGAAACTCTAGAGGCAGAAACATACACGAGTTCGCTACATATTCATCTGAACATGCTACAGAACAAGATCACGCTACACAGTCAAGTCAACGATCAAACGCAAGAGATCAGACAAGCATGCGAACTAATACGCGCTTATTTGACGAGAGTTAATCGCGTCATTTCTCGCTCACTCGTCATCAAGAAAATAGTACTTCTGAATGTCTTCATTCAAGAAGATGCGAAGATACAGTCGAGACGCAGACGACACATTTTCTTCTTCACAACGATTTCAACAAGCGATAGCATCGCAATAACGCAGTATCACAAAGATCAATGAAATCAACGATGAGAAAAGTACAGAGAACGCGTTGCAGACGTCAACGCAATCTCAGCACAAAGATCGCACCTGAGCAATAAGACGATAAAGATGCGTGATGATCTTCAGAAAGCAGAAAGCATTCTTGCAATGCACATCAGAATCGAACGCATAGATCTGAATGCTTATCTGCACTCTAGAAACGTTTCAGGCACGAATAGCTCGCGATGCGACTGCGAATGAAGTCATCAGACGACGAAGCATGTACTCATGCACTGCTTGAACTGATCGCATCTGCGATCAAG